>Ga0214919_10010406_pt1 | contig 11791 bp, 12 predicted proteins | sample LL1503_MetaG_FD_177994 | JGI IMG/M metagenome (GOLD analysis project Ga0214919, IMG submission 177994) | Freshwater microbial communities from Lake Lanier, Atlanta, Georgia, United States - LL-1503 | ecosystem: Environmental > Aquatic > Freshwater > Lake | place: USA: Georgia | collected...
TGCAACGCGGCGTGGCCACGGCCGGGGACGAGTTCTCTGTCATGAAGATGGGCGGCGAGGGCACGCAGACCGACACCACCCGCGCCACCGAGGCCTCCGTCCGGGGCTTCTGGAAGGCCTACCGCAACTGCATGGGAATCTGACATGGGTGCCATGACCGATCAAAGCACTGCGCCAGCCGCCGACCTTGCGTCGCGCCTCATCGCGTTGAACTCCGAATACGCCCGCGCCATCGACGATGCGCGCTTCGAGGCCTGGCCGGAGATGTTCTTCCCGGACTGCCTCTACATGCTGACCACGGCGGACAACCACGCGGCGGGGATGCCCGCCGGCCTGATGTACGCGGATTCACGCGGCATGCTGTCCGACCGCATCTCGGCGTTGCGCGAAGCGAATATCTACGAAAGGCAGCGCTACCGGCACATCGTCGGCCTGCCCGCGATCCTCTCCATCGACGGCGGCAAGGTGCGCACCGAAACCTCCTTCCTCGTGGTGCGGATCATGCGCGACGGCAAGATGGACGTATTCGCTACGGGCCGCTATCTCGACCTCGTCGAAGAGGACACGGACGGCGCGCTGCGCTTTCGCGAACGGGTGGTGGTCTGCGACAGCAACCGCTTTGACACGCTCGTAGCGATTCCCCTTTAGGAAGCATTCCCATGCGCATCGCCATCACCATCGGGGACCCGAACGGCATCGGGCCGGAGATCGCGGTCAAGGCCGCCCGCAAGTTTTCCGGCGGGCCGGTCGAACCGGTGCTCGTCGGTGACGAGTTCGTGATCCGCAAGTACGGCGGCGAGGGGCTGGCGATCGCACCGGTCGAGGCGCTGGATCCGGCCGGGTTCCTGCCCGGCAAGGTCGACCCGCGCGCGGGCAAGGCCACGGTTGCCTATGTGCGCGAGGCGGTCCGGCTGGTGAACGCAGGTGAAGTGGCGGCCATCGTCGCCTGCCCGCAGTCGGAGACCGCGATCAACAGCGCTGGCATTCCTTTCTCCGGTTACGCGGGCCTCCTTGCGCAGCTCACCGAAACGCCCGAGGACCAGGTGTTCCTGATGCTCGTCGCAGCGGGGATGCGCATCGCCCACGTGACGCTGCACGAAAGCGTGAAGAGCGCGCTCGGCCGGATCACGACCGAACGCGTCGTGGCCGCGGGTCTCGCCACGGTGAAAGCCGTGCAGCGCCTGGGCGTCGCAAACCCGAAGCTGGGCGTGTTCGGGATCAACCCGCACGCGGGCGAGGGCGGTCTGTTCGGCGACGACGATGACCGCGTCACCATGCCCGCCGTGGCACGGCTGCGCGAACTGGGTGTGCTGGCCGACGGCCCGGTGGGCGCGGACGTGATGCTCTCGCAGCGTAAGCACGATGTTTACCTCGCCATGTTCCACGACCAGGGCCACATTCCGATGAAGCTGCTGTCGCCCCTGCGCTCTTCGGCGCTGTCGATCGGCACGCCGGTGCTGTTCTCCAGCGTGGGCCACGGCTGCGCGCATGACATCGCCGGCAAGGGGGTGGCCGATCCCGTTTCGGTGATCGAGACCTTCGCGCTGCTCAGCGGCGCGGCGCACTGATTCCCCGGTCGTGGCATTCACGATCCGTGTCGCGGACAGCGACATCGCTTTTCCCTGCGACGCAGGCACGACCATCCTCGATGCGGCACGCCTTGCGGGGTACGAGATGCCCTACTCGTGCCTGCGCGGGGCCTGCGCCAGCTGCCGCGGCCTGATCCGCAGCGGCGAGTTCGACACGCCGTACCCGGAAGACGTCTACATCCTCTTCTGCCAGACGCGGCCGAAGTCCGATCTCGTGATCGCGCCGCGCGAGATCCGCCGCATCGACCCGGCCGCGAAGAGCACCATCGACGCGAAGGTTCTTCGCGTGACCGACGCGGCCGACGACGTGAAGATCGTCCAGTTGCGTTTTCCCCCCGGTGTGCGGGTGAAGTTCAAGGCCGGCCAGTACCTCGACGTGATCCTCGCCGACGGCGCGCGGCGCAGTTTCTCGATGGCCAACGCACCCCAGCAAAGCGATGTGGCCGTGCTGCATGTGCGCGTGCTCCCGGGCGGTCGATTCTCGGGGGAGGTGCTGCCGACCCTCAAGCAGGGGGATGTGCTGCGCGTGGAACTGCCGTCCGGCGACTTCTGGCTGCGAGAGGGCGAAAAGCCGCTGGTGTTCGTCGCGAGCGGCACCGGGTTCGCGCCAGTCAAGTCGATCCTTGAGGACCTGTTCAGGAAGGCCGGGGGCGGTGCAGCCGTCCGCCCGATGGCGCTCTACTGGGGGGCGCGCGCGAAGAAGGACTTGTACATGGCCGAACTGCCGGAGAAATGGGCCGCCCAGCACGCGAATTTCCGGTTCTTCCCGGTGCTTTCCGAGCCGGACGCGGACTGGGTGGGGCGCACGGGGTTCGTGCACCGGGCCGTGATGGAGGACTACGCCACCCTCGCCGGCTGCGAGGTGTACGCTTGCGGCGTAACCGCGATGGTCGAGGCGGCGCGGCGCGATTTCACCCTGCAGCGTTACCTTCCCGAAAACGATTTTTACTGCGACGCGTTCGTCACGCCAGCGGACGCCCGGAACTGACCCAGGAGACAGCCATGGATGAAGCCCTCAAGCCCCTTTTCGAACGCGGACTGAAAGTGAGGAAGGAAGTCCTCGGGGACGCGTACGTCGACAACGCCCTCAATACGGCCGACGAATTCTCGATGCCCTTGCAGGAATACATCACCGCGCACGCCTGGGCGTCGAGCTGGGCGCGGCCGGGGCTGGAGAAGAAGACCCGCTCGATGATCAATCTCGCGATGCTGACCGCGCTCAATCGCGGGCACGAGTTCCGCATCCACGTGAAGGGTGCGCTGAACAACGGCGTGACCAAGGAGGAGATCCGCGAAATCCTGATCCAATCGGCCGTGTACTGCGGCGCGCCGGCTGCGATGGACAGCTTCCGGATCGCGAAGGAAGTCTTCACCGAACTGGGGATCTGAGGCGCCATGCAGAAACTCGACCATTACTGGATGCCCTACACGGACAACCCGCGGTTCAAGGCCGCGCCGAAGATGATCGTGGGCGCAAAGGACATGTACTACCGCCTCGCCGACGGGAGCGAGGTGCTGGACGGCCTCGCGACGCTCTGGTGCGTGAACGCCGGCCACTGCCGCCCGAAGATCGTCGAGGCGATCCGCAAGCAGGCCGGCGAGCTGGATTTCGCGGCCTCGTTCTCGACCGGGCATCCGCTCGCCTTTGCGGCCGCCGAGCGCGTCGCGGCGCTAGCGCCGAAGGGGATGGACCACGTGTTCTTCACCAACTCCGGATCGGAGGCGGTCGACACGGTAATGAAGATGGCGGTGGCCTACCACCGCCTGCGCGGCGAAGGGGCCCGCACGCGCTTCATCGGCCGCGAGAAGGCCTATCACGGCGTGAACATCGGCGGGATGTCGGTCTCGGGTGTGCCGGTCAACCGCAAGGCCTACGGCGGCATCCTGCTGGGCGGCACCGACCACCTGCGCCATACCCAGGACCTCGGCACGCGCGCGTTCGTGCGGGGTTGTGCGACGACCGGCGTGGAACTGGCCGATGAACTCGAGCAGCGCATCGTTCCCCTGCATGATGCGGGCAACATCGCCGCGGTGATCGTCGAGCCCGTGGCGGGTGCTGGCGGCGTGCTGGTTCCGCCGCAGGGTTACCTGCAGCGCCTGCGGGACATCTGCACGAAGCACGGCATCCTGCTCATTTTCGACGAGGTGATCTGCGGTTTCGGGCGGCTGGGCAAGCCTTTCGCCTCACAGTACTTCGGCGTGACGCCCGACATGATCACTTTCGCCAAGGGCGTGACTTCGGGCAGCGTCCCGCTCGGCGGCGTGATCGTGAAGAAGGAGATCTACGACACCTTCATGCAGTCGCCCGGGGCCGGCGTGCAGTTCTTCCACGGCTATACGTATTCCGGGCACCCGCTCGCCAGCGCGGCAGCGATCGCCACGATGGATACCTACGCTGAAGAAGATCTCTTCAACCGTCCGAACCAGCTGGCACAGGCCTTCGAAGACGGGATTCACTCGTTCAAGGGCGCTCCGCACGTGATCGACTGCCGCAACCTCGGACTGATCGGCGCAATTGAACTCGCGCCGCGTCCGCTGAACGACGGCACCGGTGCCGTGGCAGCCGGGGCCCGCGGGTTCGAGGTGTTCGAGAAATGCTGGGCGAAAGGTGTGTTCGTGCGCCCGGTGGGCGACAACGTGGCGTTCTGCCCGCCGCTCATCTGCGAGAAGCAGCACCTCGACAGGATGTTCAGCACCGTGGCCGAGGTGTTGGGAACGGTGGCTTGACTACAGCCAGCCGGACTTCCTGAACCTCATCCACAGGTAGACATCGGCGACGAACATCACCCCGAGCGTGAACGGGTATCCCCATTCCCACTTCAGCTCGGGCATGTGCTCGAAGTTCATGCCGTAGATGCCCGCGACCATCGTGGGCACGGCCACGAGCGCGGCATAGGCCGCCAGCCGCTTGGTCGTCTCGTTCTCCGCCAGCGCGATCAGCGACAGGTTCACCGAGGTGGCGGTGATCACCATGTCGCGAATGGAGTCGATCGTCTGGTTGAGGCGCACAAGGTGGTCGTAAACGTCGCGGAAATACTCGCCCATGCCCGCGCAGATCTGCGGCACGCGGCCGCCATAGAGCTTGCTCACCGCCTCCAGCAGCGGCCCGATTGCATGCTTCATGGCCATCAGCTTCTGCTTCAGGCCATAGAGCGCCTCGATGTTCTGGCGCGCCGAGGTGCCGGCGAAGATGCGCTCCTCGATCCTTTCGAGCTCGACTTCCAGCGCGTCGAGCACGGGGAAATACCGGTCCACGACCGAGTCCATCAGCGCATACAGCACATAGCCTGACCCGTGCTGGAGGAGCTCGGGTTCCCGCTCGCAGCGCGCGCGGACTTCGGTAAACCCGCGCTCAGTGCGGTTGCGCACCGAAAGCACGTAGTTGCGCCCGACGAACACGTCCACCTCGCCGACGGAGAGTTCATCGCCGGCCGCTTCGATCACATGCAGGACGGCGAAGAGGGAGTCCCCGTACTCCTCGATCTTGGGGCGCTGGTGGCCGTGGCGGGCATCCTCGACGGCGAGCGCGTGCAGGCCGAACTCCGCCTTCATTTCCTCGAGTTCGGCCGGGTCGGCATCCTTCAGGGCGACCCAGACGAAGCAGTCGGGGCGGCCCACGTAGGTGCTGATCTCCTCTTTCGGGATCTCGGCGAGTTTCTTCCCGTCCTGGTACGCAACGCAATTGATCAGCATGGGGATGCTCCGGATGGCCCGGGCCGCATCTTAGCAGCGCCGCCGGACGCCCGGTCAGGTCGCGCTGCCCACTGCGGTGTTGGGCCGGTCCGACACGATGGTGCCGTCGACCAACTCGATGATCCGGTCGCAGCGCTGGGCGAGGCGCGGGTCGTGCGTCACGATCAGGAAGGTGGTGCCGCTGGACCGGTTCACTTCACGCAGCATGTCGAACACGACGTCGGCCGACTTCGTGTCGAGGTTGCCGGTCGGCTCGTCGGCGAGCACCAGCGCCGGCTCGAGGGCCAGCGCCCGCGCGATCGCCACGCGCTGCTGCTGGCCGCCGGAGAGGTCGTTGGCCATGTGGTCACGCCAAGGTGTCAGGCCGACGCCGTCGAGCAGGCGCTCGGCGCGCTCGCGCATGGCTGCGTCCGGGAATCCTCGCTGGGCAAGGATCGGCATCATGACGTTCTCGACAGCGGTGAACGCAGGCAGCAGGTAGTGGTACTGGAACACGAACCCGATGCTGCGTCCGCGCAACTGCGTCAGCTCTGTGTCGCCGAGCACGCCGGACTCCTGGCCGGTGACGAAGAGCCGCCCTGCCGTCGGTCGGTCGAGCAGGCCGATCAGGTTGAGCAGCGTGCTCTTGCCACCGCCCGAGGGGCCGATCAGCGCCGCGAACTCGCCTTGCTGGAGGCGCAGGTCGATGCCGTGCAGCACTTCAAGCTCTGCCGGGGTGTCCACCCCGTACGATTTGCGCACGCCTTCGAGGCGCAGCGTTTCGGCGCGCTCAGCCACGGATCGCAATCGCCGGGTCGAGGCGCGCGGCGCGGCGCGCCGGGACGACGGCGGCAAGGACGCCGACAAGTGTTGCGCCGGCCGCAGCGAGCAGGAAGAGTTCCGGTGCGATTTCGATGATGAACAGCGGCGTGCCGTCCGGGTTCAGGGCGATAGTGCGCCAGGCCACGAGGAAGGACCACCCGAGCCCGCACCCGAAGACGGAGCCCACAAGTCCCATGACGCCGCCCTGCACGAGGAACACGCGCAGGATTTGCGAGCGCGACGTGCCCATCGCGCGCAGGATGCCGATCTCCTTCGACTTCTGCACCACGGAGACGACGAGGACGCTTGCGATGCCCAGCGCGGCGGTCAGCCCGACGAAAAACCGGATCACCGTGTTCGACAGGCTCTGGGCTGCCATCGCGGTGAAGAACTGGGCGTTGGTCTTGATCCAGCTGTCGGCCTGCAGCCCGGTTTCCGACTGGATCCTCTGCGCGATGTTCTCGGCCTCGAAGGGTTCGTGCACCTTCACCTCGATGCTGGAGACGCCGCCGGACAGGTTGAGCAGGTTCTGCGCGACGCGAAGCCCGATGTAGACGCTGCGGCTATTCACCGCCTTGTTGCCGAAGTCGAAGAGGCCGACGACGTTCAGCGTCTCGGTGCCCCCTGAGGCCGTGGTCAGCCGCAGCTTGTCGCCTACCCCGGCGCCGAGGTCCTTCGAGAGCTCGATCCCGATGACGATGTCGGAGGCGCCTGCGGGCAGGCGTCCCGCGACGATCTTTTCCTCGAGGGCGATCACCCGCAGGTAGGTGTCGGATTCGATCCCGGTGATGGTGACCGCCTTGTTGGCGTCCCCGCGCAGCGCGAAGCCCGGCCCGGACACCACGGGCGCGACCGCCACGATCGACGGCATCCGTTCGAGCTGGGCGCGCACCTTCTGCCACTGGTCGATCGAGCGCAACTGCTGCGAGCGGGGCTGCACGTTTTCGGCCAGCGCGCCGGGCTCGTCCTTGCGCTGCGGCCGGGCGACCTGCTCCAGCGGGATGATGACGATCGGCGCGACGGAATTGAGGGTGCGGCGGATGATGTTCGACTGCAGGCCGGAGATCAGGGCCGACATGAACACGATCACGCCGACGCCAAGCGCCACGCCCAGGACGATGAGCATGGTCTGGGAGATCCCCTCGCGCATGAACCGGAATGCCGCGATCGCCTCGAACGGCAGGAAGCGGTTCATCTGGCCGGTGGCGCTGCGCGGGGCAGGGCCCGCACCTTTTGCCCGGACGTTATGAGTCCGAGGCTGGCCGGGATCAGCGCGTCGCCCGGGGCGGCGCCTTCCAGCACTTCAAGGCGCCCGTCGCCGCGCAGGCCCACCTTCACCGGGACGCGCTCGGCGCGGCCATTGCGCACTGCAAGCACCCACGGCTGGGCGGTTGTCGCGTCGCGCACGGCTTGCGTCGGTGCGACCACGGCCTGGGCCCGCCGCGCCACTTCGATGTCTACTGAGACGGTCATGTCCTGGCGCAGGTAGTCGGGCGGTGAGGGGGCGCGGAGCCGCACCTCGACCGATCCGCGCAGGGCGTCGATGCCGGGGTTGATGTAGATGAGCTCGGCCGGGAAGCGCCGGCCCGGGAACGCATCTGCGGAGCCGAGGGCCTTCTGGCCCAGCGAGAGCTGCGACAGGTTGCGCTCGTCGATCTGGACGATGACCTGGGTTTCCCCTGCCGGTGCAAGCAGGAACAGTTCCTTGCCCGGTTGCACGATGTCGCCCACTTCGACGTTGCGTGAGATGAGGACACCATCCACCGGCGCCCGGACGACTATGTCGGGCAATTTCGCCTGGGCGACGCGTTCGGCGGCGCGGGCCTGTTCCAAGGCCGTCATGGCCATGGCGAAATCGCTGCCGCGGGTGCTGTTGGTCTCCACCTGCACGCGAGCTGCACGGGCCTGGCTTTCCGCCACGTCGAGGTTGCGTTGTGCGTCGTCAAGTTGCGACTGGCCGACGAAACCCTGGGCCTGCAGGCGCTTCGTGCGGTCGAACTGCCCGCGCACCTGGGTGAGCGTGGCTTCGGCCTGCAGCAGGGCCTGTTGCGCGGCGGGAAGCCCGACTTCGCGCAGTTGCCGGACTTTCGCCTCGGCCTGCGCCACGCCCGCCTGGGCCTGCGCCAGCGCCGCGCGGACGTCCTTGTCTTCAAGCAGGACCAGCTCGGCGCCCTTCTTCACGGCCTGCCCCTCGGTCACGGGAATGGCGACCACGCGGCCGGTGATTACTGCGCCTACGCGCACCCGGCGGGGCGACATCACGCGACCGCTGGCCACCACAGTCTGGATGAGGTCGTCTCGGAGGACTTCGACGGTTTCGACGGGTGTGCCGAGCAGTGCGTTGCGACCGAAATAAGCGGCGAGCGCGGCTACGGCAAGCAGGAACGCGGCGCGCTTCAGGATTCGGCTGCGCGGCACGGGAATCGGCGGGGTGCTGGGGAGGGGAGGATTCACTGCGTGATGCTACAGGCTCTCTGCGGGGCTGCGGTTGATACAAGTCAATGCACCCTTGGGGCTGTGGGGTCAATCATCCGGGGCGCGAGGTAAAATCCCTCTTTTCCCAGTGGCCACTCCCATGCAAAGCACCTCGCTCCAATTGTCCCGCCGCGCGCAGAGCCTCGGCACCGAAAACGCCTTCGTGGTATTGGCCGAAGTCACGGCACTTGCGCGCACGGGCAAGGACATCATTTCCTTCTGCATCGGCCAGCCGGATTTCCCGGCGCCGGCCCATGTGCAGGAGGCGGGCATCCGCGCGATCCGCGAGGGCAAGCATGGCTACACCCCCTCCGCCGGCATCGACCCCCTGCGCGAGGCCGTGGCGAAGTACATGTCCGGCATGCGCGGCGGGATCCCGATCCGCCCGGACGACGTGGTGGTGGGTGCGGGTGCGAAGCCCTTCATTGCCTACGCGATCCTGTCGGTGACCGATTACGGGACAGGCGACGAAGTGATTTACCCGAACCCCGGCTTCCCGATCTACGAATCGCAGATCGTGGCCTGTGGCGCCAAGCCCGTGCCGATCCACCTGAAAGAGGCGCGCAATTTCTCGTTCGACCCGGCCGAGCTCGAAAAGCTGATCACCCCGAAGACCAAGCTGCTGATCCTCAACTACCCGCACAACCCGACCGGCGGGCTGCTGTCGAAGTCAGAGTTGGAGCAGATCGCCGCGATCCTGCAAAAGCACCCGCAGGTCTGGGTCTACGCCGACGAGATCTATTCGCGCCTCACCTTCAACGAGGATGCGGACGGCGCGTTCTTCTCGATTGCGCAGGTGCCCGGCATGTATGAGCGCACGATCATTTCCGACGGCGCGTCGAAGACCTGGGCGATGACCGGGTGGCGGATCGGGTTCATCTCGAACCCCACGCTTGCGCCGGTATTCACCCGCTGGGTCACCAACACCGACTCCTGTGCGTCCCAGATTTCGCAATGGGCTGCGGTGGAGGCAATCAATGGTCCGCAGGACGCGGCCGAGATGATGAAGAAGAGCTTCCTCGAGCGGCGTGACCTGATTGTTGGCTTGCTCAACAAGGTCCCCGGCGTGACGTGTAAGACCCCGCCGGGCGCGTTCTACGCCTGGCCGAACGTGACCGAAGCCTGCCGCATGGTCGGGGCGAAGGACTCCGAGGAGTTCAGGAAGCGCCTGCTGAACGAGGCGGGCGTAGCGGTGCTCGCCGACATCCATTTCGGTTCGCGCGTGCCGGGTGAGGGGCAGCATGTGCGCTTCTCGTACGCCGCTTCGAACGAGATGATCGAGAAGGGCATCGCGCGCATGGCGGACTTCGTGAAGAAGAACACGAAGTGACACGGCCGTGACCGTCTGGAAGCCCAGCGCTACGGTCGCCGCGGTGATCGAGCGCGCCGGGAAGTTCCTCTTGGTGGAGGAAATTTCGGATGGTCGTCGCGTACTCAACCAGCCCGCCGGACACCTTGACCCGGGCGAGTCGCTCATCGAGGCCTGCGTGCGGGAGACGCTTGAGGAGACGGCGTACGCATTTGAGCCGACCTCGCTGGTCGGCATCTACCGCTGGCATTACGCGCCCGCCGACAACACGTTCCTGAGGTTTGCGTTCGCCGGCACCCTCGGCAGCGTCGATGCGGCGCGCAGTCTCGACACCGAAATCGTGGCGACCCACTGGCTGTCGCGCGAGGAAATTGCTGCGCGCCCGGAAATGCACCGCTCCCCGCTCGTGATGCGCTGCGTGGACGACTATCTCGCGGGGCGGCGCTACCCGCTCGATGTTTTTTCCACTGAGTTCGCCTGATCATGGGCGAGCGCGTAGTCGTCGGCATGTCGGGCGGGGTCGATTCCTCGGTGGCCGCGCTGTTGCTCAAGCGCCAGGGCTATGACGTCGTTGGCCTGTTCATGAAGAACTGGGAGGACGACGACGATGACGAGTACTGCTCGACCCGGCACGACCTGATCGACGCGGCCTCGGCCGCGGACGTGATCGGCGTGGATCTCGAGGCGGTGAACTTCGCGGCCGAATACAAGGATCGCGTGTTCGCGGACTTCCTGCGGGAGTATTCCGCGGGCCGCACGCCCAACCCCGACGTGCTGTGCAACGCCGAGATCAAGTTCAAGTCCTTCCTCGACCACGCGCTGGACCTGGGCGCCACGCGCATCGCGACCGGGCACTATGCGCAGGTGCGTGAGACCGTGGTGGACCGGGAGGAGGGCGTGAGCCGGTTCGAACTGCTGCGCGGCGCGGACGTGACCAAGGACCAGAGCTATTTCCTGCACCGGCTCAACCAGTCGCAGTTGTCGCGCGTGATGTTCCCCGTGGGGCATCTGCCGAAGACCGAAGTGCGCCGCATCGCCCAGGAGGCGTGCCTGCCCAACCATGACAAGAAGGACTCCACCGGGATCTGCTTCATCGGTGAGCGGCCGTTCCGGGAGTTCCTCAACCGGTACCTGCCCAAGGAACCCGGGCCGATCAAGACGCCCGACGGCAAGGTGGTCGGCCAGCACATAGGCCTGGCGTTCTACACGATCGGGCAGAGGAAGGGCATCGGCATCGGCGGCCGGCAGGGCGGTGACGGGACGGCCTGGTATGTGGCCGAAAAGGACCTTGCGGAGAACACGCTTGTTGTCGTCCAGGGGCACGATGACCCGCTGCTGCTGAAGCGCCGGCTGTCGGCGATGGATACCAGCTGGGTCAGCGGCGAGCTCCCCGTGGAGGGCGCGGTGCATACGGCAAAGAGCCGCTATCGGCAGGCCGATTCCACCTGCCAGCTCACGCGCGTCGAGGACGACGAGCTGTCGCTGGAGTTTTCCGAGCCGCACTGGGCGGTGACGCCCGGGCAGTCGGTGGTGGTTTATGACGGGCCGGTATGCCTCGGCGGCGGGGTCATCGCCTAGCTGCAGTCACCAGATGATGCGGCCGTTCACCAGGGCGCTCTTGGCGAATCGCACCACCGGGACGATCGCCAGCATCGCGTAAACGAGCTGGTTGGCGTGGAAAAAGGCGGTACGCACAGTTTCACGCGGAATGCCTTTGAGCAGCGGGCCACCCACCAGCGTTTCGCACCATACCGAAAGGAAAAAGCAGGGCACCAGCGGGAGCAGGGCGGCGAGGTCACCCTCCCCGGCCTGCGGCTCTGCTATCACATCGAGCAAGCCCAGCACCCAGCCGGTCGCGAGTACGGCGACCGTTGCGAGCACGGTCGAGGCGAGCTTTGCGAGGCAGGCCACCGCAGCAAGCCGC
>Ga0214919_10010407_pt1 | contig 11790 bp, 5 predicted proteins | sample LL1503_MetaG_FD_177994 | JGI IMG/M metagenome (GOLD analysis project Ga0214919, IMG submission 177994) | Freshwater microbial communities from Lake Lanier, Atlanta, Georgia, United States - LL-1503 | ecosystem: Environmental > Aquatic > Freshwater > Lake | place: USA: Georgia | collected 2015-03-15
AGGACGTAGCAGTTGTTGTTGAAAAATTCAGCGCGGTGGCATATCCAAACCCAGCTACGGAAGGATTTAGAGTTAAATCTAGTAATGGAAAATCATTTGGAGTACAGGTATATGATATGTTAGGTCGTTCCATCGAACAACGTCAGATGACCTCTGATGCTCCAATAGGGTCTAACTATGCTAAGGGCATTTACAATGTAATTGTAAACCAAGGATCAAACGTGAAAACACTACGAGTGATTAAGCAATAAAAATTTCATAATAATTGTTTTTTTGTAAGAGAGGCTGTCCGAAAGGACAGCCTTTTTTGTTTTGACGCTACAGCGTATTGATATCCAAAGATATTCTAATAACATATTATATCACCCGAGCAATAGTATAGAAAACGAAAGAAATTAATAATTTAAAACCTTGTAAACTATGAGTAATTGTGATTTTTTATTTATGGGCTTGATATAACAAACCTGAAATCACAAAGAATAATTTTTTAAGACATATAATATATTTTTCGATGTTTTTGTAGATGGGACTCTGGGAACTAAAAATAAATTTTCAGTGATGTTTCTTACTCTCTTAATTTTTTTAATATATTATTACCAATTCAGCATTTTCCATGATTTATTTTCAACAAAATTAACATAAAAATTTACGCTATTGATATTTTTAGACTTTCTAATTATGATATTTGTAATTTTTATAAAAAATCACTTCATTTTATTTAAAAATCACCTAATTTTTTTATTTTTGTCAACTATTACGTTTTCGTCTAAAAATCTAAACAAAAAACAAAAGTATTATGAAATTAAATCTACTATCAAAACAAAAATTTTCAAATTGGAATGGCACTTTTTATTCCTTTATTTGTGTCGCTTTATTGTTGTCTAGCAACAATGCCAATGCCCAAATCACCCAAATTGCTGAAACTTTTACTAATCCTACAGCAAATAGTTTAAATGCTGTGGCTTGGTCGGCAGGGACTTATTACCCAGTTAATCAGTATGTCTACGCCGTAGATATGGCGACAGTTCCATCCGTAAACCGTCTTTATAAAGTTCTAATTGCTGGGACTTCTACTACCATGCCTGTAAGTACAGCATCTGCTGATTTATCCCTTGGGGCAACCTATGTCTATATGGGTTTAGTTGCATCGTTTAGTTCCTCTTGGAAGTGCCCCACTGGCATTACCTCCATTCAGGTGGAATGTTGGGGTGCTGGTGGTGCTGGCGGATCCGCTTCAACAGCTACTGTAGCTGGAAATCGTTCAGGCGGCGGCGGGGGTGCAGGTTCTTATGTTAAGAAAACCATCACAGTCGTTCCCGGAACAACTTACAATATTATAGTAGGGCAAGGAGGATACAAAGGAAGTACACTTTCTGCCAATGGATATTATGGAAATCTAGGTGGAAGATCTGAGTTTTCGGGAGGAGCTATTGCTGCATTGGTAGCTAGTGGCGGGACTGGAGGGTCAGGAGCTGGATCTGCGAATCTTAATGCCAATCCAGGAGGTGTTTTAGGTGGGGTTTATGGGTTTAATGTAACTGGAACTGGAAGTGGTTACACCTCTCCATCAGTTGTTTCTTTGACTGGAGGAGGAGGTTCTGGAGCAACGGCAGTTTCAGCTAGATCAGCTGGAGCAACTACTTATGTAGCAACAACCAATCAAGGAACAGGCTATACCTCTGCGCCTTCGGTGTCAGTTTCTCCTGGAGCTGGTCAAACCTTCACGGCCTATGTCAATCCGAACATTAATTCTACTGGAGCTGGAATTACAACTATTCTAGGTTCAAATGGTAGTGGTAGTTCAGCCTCATCTGGCGGAGCTGGTGGAATAAGTCCAGACGGACTCGCTGGTGGAGAAGGGGGAACGGGTTCTGCTATAGGTGGATATGTTGGATTGCCTGGCACAAATGTTGGAGCTGGCGGCGGTGGTGGTTTTTCTTTTTATGAAGCTGTAGGAACAAATGCATCAGCAGTTGGTGGGGCAGGTGGAAATGGTAAAATTGTAATTACTTATTCCGCATTAATTAATACGTATACATATACTGGGTCAGGAGATTTACATAATGTTTCCAATTGGAAAGATGGAAGCAATAAAGCTCCAGTAGATTTCACATCAGATTTTCAGATATTCAAAATTAATTCTAATGCCACTACAACTGCTCCTTGGACCGTTTCAGGGGCTTCATCAAAAATAGTGGTTGGTGATCCTACGCATACAAATGTTTCATTGACCATAGCAAGTGGCTTTGGAATAACGGCACCAATGGACGTGACTAACGGAAACAAAGTTTATGTTCAAGATGTAGTTCTAGTCGAGGGATCTACTACTTCCTATACCATGAATTTTCCAACTTTTGGTACTTTGGGAGATACTTCAGAGGTTCATTATCAAAATAGCACCGCAAATAATGCCTTGGTTAAAACGGCTTTTACGTATGGAAAATTATACATAGATGGAAGTGGAAGTGGTACAGTCTATTTTAGTGGAGCCACAAATCCAACCAATCATATTGTTAAGACCCTTTTTGAAGTAGCGGCAGGATCTAAAGCTTATTTTTCAGAAATAAGTTATTATTATATGTCTTTAAATTCAGGGGCGTCAGCCAATATATATGGAACGCTTAAATCCGCCAAAGTAGCTGGATTTGTGTCAAGTAATGTGGGAACAGCCGCTTCCGCTTTTGGATCTTTACAATTTATCGAAGCTGAAGCGCTATTGCTCGGGGCCAATAGCACGATAGAATTCAATAGAGCTGATAGTAATACACCACAAATCGTTACTCCAAGAACAGATTATAAAAATCTAATTTTAAGTGGTGCTAATAATAGTAAATCCTTTACTGGAGTTACAACGGTTAGTGGTAACTTAAACCTAAATATTACAGGGGTTACTGGTACAGCGCCAAATTTTTCTCCTGTTACTTCAACCCTAACCGCTGACTTAACCGTAAATGGCGTACTCAATTTTACTGCGGGTAAAATGACTACAGGAATTAACACCTTAACTATAGGAACCTCAGGAAGTATTACCGGAGCTGGAGCAGGAACAGGATGGGTTGTTGGAAATTTAATCAAACAAACCGCAAAAAATGCTAGTCCATCATTTGCTTATGCAATAGGAGATGCCACAAATTATACTCCAATATCGTTGACCTTTACAGGAAATAATACTGCAGCATCAACTGGTAGTATAAAAGCAACAACAACTGCGGGCGATTCTCCCCAATTTGCAACTTCAGGTCTTGACGGCAATAAAAATGTTAACAGATCTTGGAATTTACTAAACAATGGTATTTCAGGATTTACCAATTATACGGTTAATCTTAATTATTCAACAGCTGAAACCGATGCGGCTGCAACACCTGCTAATTTTGTGATTCGCAAATATGAAGGAACTACTTGGACATCCCCATCAACATTAGGAACACCAACAGATAGTAGTGCTTCGGCATCTGGAATTACAGGTTTTGGTGACTTTGCAGTAGGACAAATAGTTCCTTTAAGCACTTCGAATTTTGAATTAGAAAATGTAAAAATATTTCCAAATCCAGTAACTCATAATTTTGTAACCATTAGTTCTGCTATACTTGAAGATATTAATGTTGCGGTATTTGATGTGTTGGGAAAACAAATTTCAAGTCAAAAATTGCAGAATAATAGATTAGATGTTTCGGGTTTAAAATCTGGAATATATCTATTGAAAATTTCTCAAAATGAAAAAACGACTACCGAAAAGTTAGTTATAAAATAAAAACAACCTAATTAAACATCCTTTTTCTAAGAGGAAAGGATGTTTTTTTTATTGCTATCTCACCAATAAAATGAAACTTAGATGAAAAAAAAATACCATATACAAATTCGTATTGTTATACTAACACTTTTTTTTGGATTAACTAAAAGTATTTACGCGCAGCAATCGGTTTCATTCAATTCCCCGGTAAACACTAAAACAAGGCCAATTGAATTACAAATTAAAAAAACATATGAATTAGAAAAAGCAGGTGTTTTTGCGAGTAATGAATTCGATGGCGCGAGATTAAGCGACTTTATACAGGAAAACGACAGCACGGCTATTGTAATGATTAAACCAGAAAACACCCCTATTAACAATAGCGGTTACTATGCTTTCAATACTTGGTCCAGTTCGCCAAAGCCTTTTTATTTTACTTTTCAATACCCTAAAGGCTATAACCATAGGTATATTCCTAAATTGAAAATAAACAATGATTGGAATGCTATTGATCCTTCATCAGTTTATATGAAAGATAGTATTGTTACCATTAAGCTGAATTTAAGCAAAAACCCTATTCTTGTTGCTGCTCAAGAAGTCCAATCATCCACAGATGTTAAAAATTGGTATACAAGTATTGTGGCGGGCAAAGAAGATTATGTTACCATTAAAAGCGCCGGAAAATCAGTACTTGGTAAAAATATTCCAGTATTGGACATTTACAAAGGAGACAAAAAAAACAAAAAAATAATTGTTTTACTCACGCGTCAGCATCCACCAGAAACCACTGGATATTATGCTTTTCAAAGTTTTTTATCAACTATTTTAGATGGTTCAGAACTCTCAGATGTGTTTTTAAAAACCTACCGGGTTATTGCCTTTCCAATAGCCAATCCAGACGGAGTTGATCTTGGACATTGGAGACATAATCATGGTGGAATTGATTTAAATAGGGATTGGTCCGTTTATAACCAACCAGAAATAAAACAAATTGTAAAATTCATCAATAATGCCTCTGAAGAAGACGAAGGAGCTGTAATTCTAGGTTTAGATTTTCATTCTACCAAAAATGATATTTTTTACACCAATAAAAACAGAGCAAATACGTCCATGCCTAATTTCATTGATTATTGGTTTGCTGGATTAGAACGAAATATTCCAAATTATAAGGTCAACGAATCTTCTGGAAATAGCCAACAACCCGTTTCTAAAGGATGGTTTTTATACGGTCATGATGCCGTAGGAATTACTTATGAAATTGGCGATGCTACTCCCAAAAAAGATATTTTAGTGAAAGGTCAAGTTTCGGCAAAAGAAATGATGAAACTCTTAGTATATATAATTAAACCATAAATTAGTAATCCCAAACTTTTAGAAAATGAATAAAAATTTGATTTTAACATTGTGCTTAACACTGTTTTTTGGTGGAATTGCTATTGCACAAAAAAGAGTAATAACCGGTACAGTAAATGATAAAGTTGGTCCACTGCCTGGAGCTACGATTATAGAGAAAGGAACTAAAGCTGGAACGACCACAGATTTAAATGGTAATTTCAGTCTAACAGTTTCTGGAGAAGACGCAATTATTACTGTAAATTTTTTGGGATTTGCTGTACAGCAGATTGCGGTTAAAGATAAAATAAAACTAAATATTGTTTTGGTAGAAAATGCAGAAGCATTAAGTGAAGTAGTGGTCAATTCATTAGGACTTGAAGTGAATAAAAGGACCTTAGGTTCTACTTATACGAAAGTTACAGCCGATCAATTGTCAAATTCAGGAGAAATGAGCGTCATCAATTCTTTGCAAGGAAAGGCTTCTGGGGTTAGAATTGCAAGAGCAAATGGCGATCCTGGCGCAGGTTCTAACATACAAATTAGAGGGGCAAACACCATTAATGGGAACACGCAGCCATTAATTATTTTGGATGGTGTGCCTATAAGTAATGATAACATATATGGCAATAGTAGCAATGTAGCTGGGACATCCCAGCAATCAAGATTGAACGATATTAACGAAGATGATATTGAGTCTATCACCGTTTTAAAAGGAGCATCAGCAGCTGCTGTTTGGGGGTCTGAAGCCGCCAATGGCGTTTTGGTAATTACCACAAAAAAAGGCAGAAAAACAGGAAAAATTAACATTGAATTTAAATCTACAGTCTCTATTGACAAAATAGCCCAGATGCATCCGCTGCAATCCAATTACGGACAAGGTTCGGGCGGTGTTTTTAACTTGACTTCTGTAGGGTCTTGGGGAGATAAAATTGCTGATCGAACGGGTGCAGCGGATGAGTATTATACCAAAGACGAAAAAGGATGGTTTGTAGGGGAAGACGGAAAAGAATATTTAATGATAAAAACAAAAAATTCTAAAAATACTTATGTCAATGAAAACCAAGACAAAGTATTTCAAGATGCTATTTCCATAAAAAACAATTTGAGTTTTGGAAATGCAAATGAAGATGGAAATTATCGGGTAAGTTTTGGTAGTATTGATCAAAAAGGATTTATTAACGAGAGCGATTACAAAAAGACCAATATAGGTTTTAACGGCAAATATATTTTTAATCCAAAATTGAGTATCACCACTAAATTAGATTATGCGCATACGAAATCCAATAGAATCCAACAGAATTCAAGTATTGCAGGATTGCTTTTAGGTTTGTTGCGAAACGCACCTGATTTTGATATTTCGCAATATGTTGGGGATTACTATGATAATAAAGCAAAGGACTATAAGTTGTATACCAAAAGACAACGTTCCTACAGAAACTCGATTGGAGAGAGTTCGAATCCAGGATATAATAATCCTCTATGGACATTATACAAGCAAAAAGCGCCAAATGTGGTGGATCGATATATTTTCTCTTCCGATTTGAATTACAAGGCAAATCAGTGGTTGTCTATGAAATTCAGAGGAAGCTACGATACTTATAACGACGAAAGACGCTATTTTTCTCCTGTAAATTCGGCTAGTTTTACTGCAGGTTCCTTCCGATTGGACAACATTAATAATAAAATATTAAATTTAGATATAATAGCTCAAACTAAAACGTTTAGTCTAACCAATAATTTGAACGGAAACTTTATTCTAGGCTATAATTTTAATGACCGAGACAGAAAAAGTGTGTATAACGAAGGACAAACCTTTCTTATTAATAGTATGACCCAGACTTTTGCTAATGTTTCACAGTTAGATCCTACGATTAATTTAACCAGAAAAATTGCCTCGTACAGAAGGTATGTCACTGCCTCTTTTGATTTTAAAAAACAACTTTTTCTGAATACTTCAGTTGCCTCAGAAAAAGCATCAAGTATGTTGGGGTCTTTTATATATCCATCAGTTGATATGTCTTGGGTTTTTTCTGATTTGAAAATTTTTCAAAATAGCAAAATTCTAAGTTCTGGTAAAATTAGAACGGGTGTTGGTCAAGTGGGAGTAAAACCCAACCCGCAAAAATTCCAAACAAATTACCAAACTCCTGTTTATGAGGATTACGATGACCCTCTAAGTTTATTCCTTTTTGGAGGTGGATATAGTTATGACAGTGAATTGGGGAATAGAGATTTAAAACCTGAAATTAAAACAGAATATGAATTAGGGGCCGATTTGAAATTTTTCAAAAACCGATTGGTTCTAGGAGGAACTTATTATTATAATACGATTGTCAATGTTTTGCTAAACATTCCAATAACCCCAAGTACAGGCGTTAATTCCATCTATGGAAATGGGGGTTCTTTAAAAAATAAAGGCCTAGAGTTTGATTTTGATTTGCAACTGTTTAAATCAAAAAAAGGACTTAACGCTTCAATTTATGGAAATTTCAATAACAATAAAAATGAAGTGACTGATGTTAAAGGGGCAACTTCCCTTGAATTGACCTCTGAGGCCATTAGTTCTAGAGCAGTAGTGGGGCACCAGTTAGGAACGCTATGGGGAACCCGGGCATTACGAAATGCTGACGGAACCTTTGCATTAGATGCTAATGGATTTCCTCAATTAGACACTGAACAAGGAGTAATAGGGGATCCAAATCCAGATTGGCGAGGTGGTTTTGGCTTTAAAGCGGATTATAAAGGTTTTTTTGCAAATATAATGTTTGAAACCTCTCAAGGAGGCGATTTTGCGGAGCGCACCCGCTTTATTTTGGGTAATTTTGGTACTTCCGCAGAAGTCGGGAATGAAGTGACTCCAACATACCCTATTAAAGACCGTGATGGATTTCTTCATCCTGCTGGTGTTCCTGTTCGTGGAAATATTAAAAATTTTGGTGGAAAGGATGTTTTATTGAATGAAGCCTACTACACAACTATCGGTGGTGGTTTTGGTGGTTCCGTTATTAATGAATTTGCAGTAAATCATAATGCTTCTTGGACGCGATTAAGCGAGTTGACTTTTGGGTACACCTTAAATTCTAAAGAATTTAAAAAGAAAACAAAATTAGCCTCATTAACATTTACACTGACAGGAAGAAATTTAGCCATTTGGACTGACATTTTAGGAATTGACCCGCAAACCAATCAAACGGGTGTTGGTAATGGTTTTGGAATCGACTATTTTACAAATCCGGCATCAAAAACTTTCTTATACACCTTACAAATTAAATATTAAGAATTATGAAAACTAAATTAATTTCTGGAATAGTAATACTATTTTTAGTCCTTTCTTGCGATAGTTCATTTGAAGACTTGAATTATAATTACAATAATGTAAACACGGATGAAGCTGCCCATCCTACGCTATTGTTAAGAGGAACAATGTTGGCCGATATAGCTATAAATAATAGCCATCTGCAAAGAATTGCAGGGATGTGGACGGGTCAGTATAGAGGCGAAATTGCATTATATCTTGGACTATATAACTATGATATTTCATCATCAGAATCGGATAGTGCTTGGACTTATTTGTACAATGGCATGCTAAAACAATTCAGTGAAATCAATAAATATTACGCCATAAATGGAATGGATGACCAAGGGCAACAAATTACCGGTATCTGCGAAGTGCTGGAGGCACACGCCGTGGGAACTGCTACTTCAATATGGGGAGACATTCCCTATTTTCAGGCGGTAAACCCTGCGATAAGCGATCCGGTATTTGACAAACAATCCAAAATTTATGAAGCTTTGCAAGAAAAATTAGATGCGGCAATAGATCGGCTTAATAAATTAAAAAATACATTACCTGCTGATGAAAAACTTCCACTTGCTCAGGACATATTTTTTGCAGGGGATATAGACAAATGGTTAAAAACCGCTAACACCTTAAAAGCCCGCTATTATTTACAAACTAGAGAATATGCAGAAGCACGTTCCGCTGCTTTAAAAGGAATTTCGGTTAATGCAGAAAGCATGAAATTTACGCCACCAATAAAAGTGGGAACAACAGCATCTGCGGATACAGGCACAGAAAATTTATTGCATCGCTTTATGGTAGGAACTAGAATTGGTTTTTTATCAGTAAAGAATACTTTTTGTAGAAATTTATTAGACACCAATGCTAATTCTACTATTTCTAGAAGAAATACCAAAACAAATGAGTCGGCAAGAAGAAATCACCTTAATGCTGGTGTAATATCAGGAACTTCAACTAAGACAATTATAAATGGAGAAACTAAACCCATGGATTTAGTGACTTACCAAGAAAATTTATTGATATTAGCGGAGACAGGAGCTAGAACGGTTTCGTTTGATGAAGGTTTACTTCAGTTAAACAAAGTTCGTGTTTTCTTAGCATCCGGTGATTCATTCGTCCCAAGAACCACTACAAGCCTTAAAGATACAAAGGAAGTTTTGCCTATTGGAACCCTGCCTATTGAAAACACAAAACTATATACCGCTTATGTTCCGGCTGATTTTGCTGGCGGTGGAATGGAGAATAAAGACAATATTGATAGAACGAGAGCCCTTTTAAGAGAAATCATTGAGGAGCGCTATGTAACTGGATTTGGCACCTTCATGCCTTGGAACGATGCAAGAAGACTGCGAAAATCCGAGCCGGATATTGCCGTTCCTATTCCTTTTAACAATGCGACAGCCACTAAACACCCAGAGCGATTTATTATTTCGCAAGATGAAATTAACGCCAATCGAAATGCGCCAAAAGGACTAACCATTTATTCTCCAACAGAATTAAATGAATAAAAATTAATTTCATAAGGATATAAAGGTTGTTTAAGAAATCTTGAGCCCTTTTTATTTAAATTGAAAAAAAAATAATTATGAAAAACCATACGTTATTTCTTATGATACTTTTATTCGTATTGTTATCATGTACTTCAAAGAGAAAGGTCGTAGCAGATTTAACCATTAAAAACGGAATGGTATATACTGGTTGTGATACGGTTTCTGAAAAAGTGACGATAGCCATAAAAGGGGATAGAATTATTTTTATAGGAAATGAAAAGTTGGTTAGATTAAAAACAGACAAAATAATTGATGCCAATGGACTGATTGTTTGTCCCGGATTTATAGATCCACATACGCACGCTGACAAGGACTTGGTTAATGCCAAAACCTCTCACAACTTGCCTTTTTTAATGCAGGGAATTACTACTGTTGTGGTTGGAAATGATGGAGAAAGTTATTTTCCTACTCAAAAATATAAAGAAATTTTTGAAAACAATGGTTTGGGAACAAACGTGGTTTTACTTACAGGACACGGAACATTGAGACAAGAAGTAATCGGGGACAGCAAAATAAAAGCAACTCCAGAGCAAATAAAAACAATGAAGAATTTGCTTCAAAAAGAGTTAAACGCAGGGGTTTTTGGATTATCAACAGGCTTATTTTATTCGCCAGGAAGTTATGCAGACACACAAGAAGTAATAGACTTAGCAAAGGTTGTTGCCAAAAAAGGGGGTGTTTATGACACCCATTTACGAGATGAAAGTTCCTATTCCATTGGCTTAATTCCTTCCATTCAAGAGGCGATAGAAATTGGTAGAAAAGCAAAATTACCCATTCATATATCACATATAAAATGTTTAGGAATTGACGTCTGGAATGAGAGTACGGCTATTATTGAACTGATAGAAAAAAGTCGAGCAGAAGGAATAGACGTTACCGCTAATCAATATCCTTATGATGCTTCTGCCACCGGGCTTAAAGCAGCAGTTGTTCCTAGATGGGCTGAAAGTGGCGGAAATGATTCGCTATTTTTAAGGTATAAAAACCCAGTACTAAAGTTAAAAATACTTGGCGAAACTAAAGAAAACATTACTCGCAGAGGAGGTCCAGACAAGTTACTTATTGTAAAAGCACAAGAAGAGTCCTTTAATGGTAAAAATGTAGCAGAAATTGCTTCGATATTAAATGTATCTGCTGAAGAAGCCGTTTTTAAAATATTAGAAAAGGGATTTGCAAGAGTAGCATCATTTAATATGAATGAAAAGGATATTCAAAATTTCATGAAGCAATCCTGGGTAGTAACCGGCTCTGATGGCAATGAAGGTCATCCAAGAAAATACGGCTCGTTTCCTAAGAAATATAATAAATATGTTACGAATGACCATATAATTTCGGTTGCAAAGTTTATTAATGGGAGTACCTCTGAAACAGCAGCGATATTTAAAATACCAAAGCGAGGGAAAATAAAAGAGGGTTATTTTGCAGATATTATCATTTTTGACCCCAATACTTTCAAAGACAAGGCAGATTATATTGATGCGTTTCAATATGCCGAAGGATTAAAATACAGCATCATTAATGGAGTAACCGTTGTTGATAATGGCATTTACAATACATTTCGACCGGGGAAAGTTTTAAAAAAACAGTAGTTATTGATTTAAAAAGCGAAGTCAAATCTAGCTTTATAAAACATGCTCAATTTAAAAATAATTAGTTAAACAAAACCTTATAATTCAAACCTTAAATCTATCTTAACAATGAAAAAAATTCTATTATTATCGTTATATTTATTGGCCTTACAAAATAATTGTTTTTCTCAAACAAAGGTATACGGCACTAATTCATACGTTGAATATCGAGTGGGAACCCTACCTATTGTAATAACGGTTCCACACGGGGGCTTTTTAACTCCGTCATTAATCCCTGATAGA
>Ga0214919_10010408_pt1 | contig 11790 bp, 13 predicted proteins | sample LL1503_MetaG_FD_177994 | JGI IMG/M metagenome (GOLD analysis project Ga0214919, IMG submission 177994) | Freshwater microbial communities from Lake Lanier, Atlanta, Georgia, United States - LL-1503 | ecosystem: Environmental > Aquatic > Freshwater > Lake | place: USA: Georgia | collected...
CGCCGCCAAGCTCGCCGCCGATCTGCTGGAACTCTCGACGGTCGAAACGGAACTGTCTCCGCAGCGCGCCGAGATCGAAGCTGCTCGCACCTCACTCGGTGAAGCCGAAGCCCAGTTCGAAGCCACCTGGGGCGATGCCGTCGCCGGGCAGTCCGAGGCCTCGCTCGCGCGAGTGCAAGAGCAGGCCGAGATAGTCCAACGCTCCGTCGACACGTCACGTCAGGGCCTCGAGCGGGTCAACGCTCGTCGCAGTGGCGCCACTGGTCGGGCCGAAGAGGTTCGTGCCGCTCGCGAGACGGCCGTTAACTCGCGAGGTGAGGCCGAGCGTGCATTCACCGAAGCCACCGTGGCTCACGGTCACGCCACTGTTCAAGAACGCGAAGCCGAAGAGCGCCTCCGCACGGTCGAGAGTGAACTGCGCGAACTGACCGACACGGCCGCCCGTACGCAGGCCCGCGCCGAGGCTCTGGCCCGCGCGCTGGAAGAGTTCTCGGGTGCCGGTGGACGTTCTCTTATTAGCGAGCTCGATGGTGTGCTCGGCGCCTTCCTCGATTTGGTTGAAGTAGAGCCCGGCTGGGAAAAGGCCGTGGAGTCAGCCGCCGGAGCATCCCTGGGTGCCGTCGTCGTTGATGGTCGCACCTCGGCCCACGCCGCGTTGAGCGCGCTACGTCGTGGTGGTGGGGCCGGGCTAATTCTGCCCGCCGTCGCCGCCACGGGTGAGCGTCCCAGCGCGCCCGTTGGCTGTGAGTCCCTTCGTTCACGCGTCAGCGTCCGTCCCGGAACGCCCGACGATGTCGTTCGTGTTCTCGACGCCCTCTTCGCCCGCGCCTTCGTCGCCCGAGACTGGGAGTCAGGCATCGACGTCGCCCTCGGCAACCCTGACTTGATCGTGGTCACAGTCGATGGTGACCGCTTCGCCGCCACTGGTTGGCGCGTGGCCTCGGGTCGCGCAGTCGTTACCCGTAGCTCGGTCGAAGACGCCCACGCCGTGGCCCGTGTCGCGGCCGATGACGTGGAACCGGCGACTGAGGCTGCCCTGAAGGCCCGCACCGCCAACAATGAGGCCCGCACCGCTGTCCGCGAATCGCTCAACACGTTGACGAAGGCCGAGGCGACACTGGACCGCTGGACGAAGGAAGGGACCCGTCTCGAAGCGGAGCTCTCGACCGTCGAAGCTGTCGTGGCATCCTCGTCGACGGAAGCCGCCGAGGCCACCGAGGCTCTCGGCGAGCTGGAGTTTGAACTTTCCACGCTCCTCGAACAACTACCGGCTCTGCAACTGGCTGTTTCGGAATCATCGCAGCGGGCCGCGTGGGCCGATGAGGCTCGAGTCACCCTCGAAGCCCACAGGGCCCAGGTGGCCACCTTGGTCAGCGAGGTCGCTAAGCGCGAAGCCGAGTTGGGGGAGCGCCGCCGTCTGATCGAATCACGCCAGTCCGACGTCGAGCGTCGCCTGGCCGGTCACGCCGCCGAACGGGCCGAAGCGACCGAGCGCCGCCTGTCACTGGAGTTCGAACTTCAGTCGCTCGATCGTCTCGAAGTGATTGTGCGCCAAGCCGGTGACGACGTCCACCTCAATCAAGAGGCACTGGAATCCACCTATCGTGAACAACTCGAAGCGTCCCGGGCCGGGGCCGAGCAGCTCGAGGCCCTTCGCCGCGAGCGCACCGTAACGGAAGCCCGACTCACCGAGTTGGGCGACTCCGGTCGCAAGGCTGAGATTGAGCACGCCGAATTGGCTATCAAGGTCGCCACGCTTCATGACTCGATTCGCCGTGACATCGAGATCGAGCCCGAAGAACTGGGACTGGTTGCCGCACCGGAACTGCCTGAAGGTGTGACTCTCGAGCACCGACTGGTCGAACTCGAGACGCGTATTAACGCCCTCGGTCCTATCAACCCGTTGGCCCTCGAGGAGCTGACGGCGTTGGAGTCTCGATACCAGGAACTCGATGGTCAGGTAGCCGACGTTCGTCACGCCCGCCGCGAACTGCAAGAAGTAGTGCGTGCGCTCGACGAAGAGATCATGACGACCTTCTCGTCCGCCATGGCCGACGTAAACGAACACTTCTCGTCGCTCATTGCGATGCTCTTCCCCGGTGGTCAGGGCCGTTTGATGTTGACGGACGCCGAGGACCTCTTGAACACGGGTGTCGAGATCGAAGTGCGACCCATGGGTCGTAACGTTCGCCGCGTTTCGTTGCTCTCCGGTGGTGAGCGTTCGTTAGCCGCACTGGCTTTCCTCTTTGCGGTCTTCCGCTCGCGCCCCAGTCCCTTCTACATGATGGACGAAGTTGAGGCCGCTCTGGACGACGTGAACCTCCAGCGTTTCTTGTCACTCGTTGCGGACTTTCGCGATGAAGCTCAGCTGCTCATGGTGACTCACCAGAAGCGCACAATGGAATCGGCCGACGCCCTCTACGGCGTCACTATGGTTCCGGGTGCCTCGTCGAAGGTCGTCTCGCAGCGAGTGAAGCGCACGAACGAATCGTGATTACTTATGTCCTGATTGTCGCCGCGACCCTCGTGGTTGTGGCGATCATCGGGCGTCGTGTGGTTCGTCGTAGGTCCCAGCGAGTGCCGAGTGCGCCAGTACGCCAGCCACTGCCCTCCATCTTGGTTGAGGAGGCCACCGCTCGTCCCGACCTATCCGCGGTCGACGATTCGCTCTCCGGGCGGCTCGGAGCCAGTCGGGGTGTCTTTGACCGGGTGCGATTAAGCAGCGGTCGGGGCTCGCTCACCACCGAGCAGCTCGAACTCGTCGAAGAAGTTCTCCTGCGAAGCGATGTGGGCGTTACGACGACTCAGCAGATTCTTGAGTACCTACAGACCAACGGAGCACCCGACGGCCTGGTGGCGGCCCTGCGCTCCCAGCTTGTTGCTCTCCTCGAGGCCGGTGACCGTTCTCTGAATGCCGCAGCTGAAGATGGTCGCGTCGCTGTCTGGCTCTTCGTGGGAGTAAATGGAGTCGGTAAGACGACGACCATCGGCAAGGTCGCGTCGGCCCAAGTGGCCAACGGACGTTCAGTCGTCCTCGCCGCCGGTGACACCTTTCGTGCGGCCGCGGCCGACCAACTCGCAATGTGGGCCGAGCGGACCGGAGCCGATATTGTGCGCGGTTCCGAAGGATCAGACCCCGGAGCCGTTATTCACGACGCCATCGGTCGGGCTCACGCCCGTGGTGCCAACCTTGTTTTGGCCGACACCGCGGGCCGCCGCCACACCAGTACGAATTTGCTCGAAGAACTGAGCAAGGTTCGCCGCGTGGCCGACCGGACCCCGGGCCAGGTCCTCGAGACCATCCTCGTGCTTGATGCCACTACGGGACAGAACGCCGTGAGTCAGGCCCGCGAATTCTTGGCCGCCGCCAACGTGACCGGACTCGCACTCACCAAGTTGGACGGGACGGCCCGAGGGGGAATCGTGGTGGCCTTAGCCCAAGAATTCGGTCTTCCGGTGAAGCTCGTCGGCGTGGGCGAAGGAGTCGCGGACCTGCGCCCCTTTGACCCTGTGGAGTTTGTCGACGCCCTGCTCGAGGCCTGACGGTAGATTTCAAAGACCATGTTTGACGCACTCTCAGACCGCCTCGAGCGAATCGGGCAGAATCTCCGCTCTAAGGGCCGACTGTCGCCAGCCGATCTCGACGCCGCGTTAGGTGAAGTTCGCACCGCCCTGCTCGAAGCCGACGTCGAACTCAGCGTGGTTCGAGCCTTCGTCGAGGCCGTTAAAACCCGTCTCGATGGTGTCGCGCTCAGCCAGAGTCTCTCGCCCGGCCAGCAGGTAATCAAGGCCGTTCACGAGCAGCTCATTGAAGTGCTCGGTGGGACCAGTCTCAAGGTCACGTACGCGACCCACCCGCCGACCGTGATTCTCTTGGCCGGTCTCCAGGGTGCCGGTAAGACGACGACGGCCGCGAAGTTGGCCCGCTGGTTCAAACAGCAGGGTCGCCAGCCCTACCTCATCGCCGCCGACCTTCAACGGCCCGCCGCCGTAGAACAACTCCGCGTACTCGGTGGTCAGATTGGCGTCGACGTCTTTAGTGCGCCGACCGATCCCGTTTCCGTTGCTCGCGCCGGACTGGCTGAAGCAACTCGTATTGGTCGCGACGTGGTCATCATCGACACCGCCGGTCGTCTCTCGATAGACGAAGCACTCATGGCCGAAGTCAAGGCCGTGAGCGGTGCGACGAACCCGCACTACACCTTCCTCGTTATTGACGCCATGACCGGACAAGATGCCGTGCAGACGGCGCGCGCCTTCCACGACACTTTGGAACTCAGCGGTCTGATTGTGACCAAGCTCGACTATGACGCCCGTGGTGGTGCCGTCTTGAGCGCCCGTGGTGTTGTTGGTCGACCCGTCGTCTTTGCCTCGGACGGCGAGAAGCTCGAGAACTTCGACCTCTTCCACCCGGACCGGATGGCATCGCGCATCTTGGGCATGGGCGACATCATGACGCTGATCGAAGAGGCCGAGCGCACCATGGACCAGGACGTCGTTGCCGACGCCGCCGGTCGCATGATGTCGGGTCATTTCACCCTGGATGACTTCTTGAGTCAGCTCAACCAGGTCCGCAAGATGGGCTCGCTCGGTGGCCTCATGAAGATGATGCCCGGCATGAGCAAGGACATTCGCAAGGCGGCCGACAATATCGATGATCGCGACCTCAATCGAGTCGAAGCCATCATCAAGTCCATGACCAAGGCCGAGCGGACCAACCCCACAATCATCGACGGATCACGTCGGACGAGAATCGCCAAGGGCTCCGGTACGAATGTCGCGGCCGTGAATCAACTCTTGAACCAGTTCAAAGAGATGCAGAAGATGATGAAGCAGATGGCCGGCGGCGGCGCGCTGCCTGGCCCGCTGGCCAAGCTGGCCCCCATGGCCGCACGAGCACAAGCCGGCGGACAACTCCCTAGTGGCTTGGGGGGATTGGGCGGTCCGGCCCCCTTTACGAGTCCGGCCAAGGGTGGCAGTAAGAAGAAAAAGAAGGGCGGGAGAGTGACCCCTCCCAAAAACCGGTAGGATATTCATTCTGTGTAGCGCCCTCGGCCTACATATCCGTTTTGTTTGAAGGGAATCGTTGTGGCAGTCAAGCTCCGTTTGGTGCGTATGGGTAAGAAGAAGCAGCCGACCTACCGTGTCGTCGCTGCCGACAGTCGTCGTGCCCGTGGTGGCGCCTTCCTCGAAATCGTTGGTACGTATCACCCCCGTGGCGCTAGCCAGGCCAACCCCGAGACCGTTATCAACATCGACAACGACAAGGCCGTTCGCTGGCTCCAGCAGGGTGCTCAGCCCACTGACCGCGTGGCCAAAATCTTGAAGACCTCCGGTGCCCTGGACGCCTTCGAAGCCGCAAAGGCCGCGAAGTGAGCGAGTACGAAGCTGGCGACATCAACGTCGTAGCTGACGAAGAAACGAACGAGTCCAACGTCGACCGTGCCGTCTACTCCGCCAGCGTCTTGAAGTACCTCGCCACCTCGATGGCCGATGGGCCTGAAGCGGTATCGGTGGACATTGACGACACTCCTCGTGGCGTCAAGCTCTCTCTGCACGTTGGACCCGATGATATGGGTCGCATTATTGGTCGTCGTGGTCGCACAGCCCAGGCCATCCGTACCATCGTGAGCGCTGCTGGCGCTCGTGACGGTGTGGTGACCAACGTCGACATCGTCGACTAACTATGGACGCGGGCGACCGCTCGCTCTTAGAAGTGGGTCGCATTGTTAAAGCTCACGGCATTCGCGGTGAAGTTGCCGTTCGATTGATGGCCGATATCCCCGAACGGGTCATCCCGGGTTCGGTCTTTCAGACCACTCGCGGCCCGCTGACCGTTGAACACTCGAAGCCCTTCCAGCAGGGTTACATCATTGCCTTCGCCGGAATTGCCGATCGTAATGAGGCCGAACTCCTCCGTGGTTTACTCCTAAAGGCCGAACCCCTTGATCTCGTTGACGACGATGTCATCTGGATTGACGACCTTTTTAATGCATTGGTCGTGTCGACTGATGGCGTCGAGCGTGGTCGCGTCGTGGAGGTCGAAGCAAACCCCGCCTCCGACCTATTGGTTCTCGACAGTGGGATATTGATCCCTCTCACCTTCGTCGTTGAAGTGGAACCGAACGAACGAATCGTGGTTGAAGTTCCCGAGGGTCTCTTCGAATGAGTTTCCGCGTCGACGTCCTCACACTCTTTCCCGGCCTGATTGAGCACTACGCCCAAGACACGATCTTGGGTCGCGCCGCTGAGCGGGGCGTATGGGCGTTGCGCACTCACGATCTGCGTGATGAGACGGACGATGCCCACCGCAGCGTGGACGACACTCCCTTTGGTGGTGGTGCCGGCATGGTGTTGCGAGCCGAGCCCATCGTGCGCACGGTGGAGCGAGTCACCGATCTACCTCGTCCCCTGATTGCCGTGACGCCGTCCGGAGCACCCTTTACCCAGGCGACCGCCCGTCGACTGGCCTGCGGTACCGGAATCTCCATTCTCTGTGGTCGCTACGAAGGTTTTGACCAGCGGGCCCTGGATATGGTCGTCGACGAAGAGATCTCGCTCGGTGACTTTGTCCTGGCCGGTGGCGAATTGGCCGCGCTCTGTATTGCCGAGGCCGTAGTGCGACTCCTGCCTGGGGCATTAGGAAACGATGCTTCACCCGAAGAGGAATCCTTCGCCGATGGTCTATTGGAGTATCCGCACTACACCAAGCCGGCCGAGTTTCGTGGCCTCAGCGTGCCTGAGATCCTGCGCTCAGGGGATCACGCCCGAGTTGACCGTTGGCGCCGAGCGCAAGCTCTTCGTCGAACGCAAGAGCGTCGCCCCGACCTGTGGGCTCAGTACACCTTGAGTGCTGAGGACGAAAAGGCGCTCCGAGAGTTCCCTTCGTAAGAAACTTGACGCCGAGTTAGGCGACCTCGGGCTTTCCTTAAAGATTTAGGGGAATTGCCCGTTCCGGGAGGCCGGTACCCCGGCTTCGAGGTCTCGATGGCCGTGATGGTAGGATGAATCCCTACTTCTGTACGCAGTAAAGGAACTCACATGAAGCCGACCGACATTATCGACCGCGACTCAATGCGCGACGACATCCCCGCTTTCCGTCCCGGTGACACGTTGAAAGTTCACGTGCGCGTTGTGGAAGGTACCCGCGAGCGTGTCCAGGTGTTCCAGGGTGTCGTTATCCGCCGTCAGGGTTCAGGCCTCCACGAGACCTTTACCGTTCGCAAGATCAGCTTCGGCATCGGCGTAGAGCGGACCTTCCCGGTCCACGCTCCAACCATTGCCAAGATTGAAGTTGAGTCCTACGGTGACGTTCGGCGCGCCAAGCTGTACTACCTCCGTGATCTGCGTGGCAAGGCCGCCAAGATCAAGGAACGCCGCGTCGTCGTAGCGGACTAGTTCCAACCGCCCATGGGCGAAGAGGAATTAACGGAGTACGAGGCGCAGTTAGAACTTTCGCTCGTCCAGGAGTACAAGGCCGTTGTTGGCATGTTCACCTACGCCGTCGAGACGGAACGCCGTTTCTATTTGGCCAATGATGTTCACGTCGAAGTCAAGCAAGCTGGTAGTCCTGCGTTGTTGGAAATAACGATGAGCGATGCCTGGGTCTGGGATATGTACCGCACGACCCGCTTCGTGACCAGTGTCCGGGTGCTCACCTTCCGCGACGTAAATATCGAACGTCTTCCCGAGGAAGAGATGCGGCCCTAATGACCCTCGTGGGCAGACGCTTTCATCTATCAGAAAACGAAGAATTGATTGCGTTCGAGGCCCTGAATGGCAATCTGGCAATTGAGTGGTCAGTCCTCACGGAAAAGCCCGCAGCGATTGTGGTGCTTCCCACTCAGGAGTATCTTCCCGCCTTGTGCGCCCGCGACGTAGCCACAATGGCTCACCTCGGTCCACTTGCCACGGTTGTGATCGTTGGTACGCCGGAAGATGCCCTCATGATTGAGGCACTACTGAGTGGTGACGTCGTAACGATGAGCAATACGGCCGGGACTCTCACGTCCGCATACAACCGCCCACCACCACCTCGGCCCCTTAATATTTTTGTCTCGGTTGATGGGAAAAACGTGAGTCGCGTTAGCGCGTCGTAGCGATTGACACGATGTAGGGGTAGAGCACCGGACGCAGCACTGGAGCGATGCCCTTAGAGAAGTGGATGTCATCGGCACTTCTTACCGGCTGCATTAAAAATGAGTACACGAGGGACTGTAATGAGCTCCTAGGTCCTTAGCTGCGTCCGCGACGCGTAAATCAGTGGATTCTCATTTGGGTTGCTCGCTGATGCGATCTGGACGCACTCGAACGGTCACGCGAATTTCTCCCTCGCGGCGAAAAGGGTAGGTGTCCTCATTGAGATACTTCTTCGCGAGGCGGTCGATTACTTCGTCGGCACCGTCGGTGGTGAAGCCAACTACCGTGCCTCGAATCGAGATGACGGTGTAGGGGTTATCGGGATCGGTGAGCGAAATCGCGACCCGCCCATCGTTGGCGAGATTGCGGGCCTTGGCGCGCCCGAGGGCAGTATTAATGATGATGTCGTCACCATCGAGTTCTCCCCAGACTGGAGTGACGTGAGGGGCCCCGTCGGGCCCCAGCGATGCGATGTGGAGAAGTGACTTCTTGGCAAAGATGGCGCGGGCGGCATCAGTGAACTGTTCAGACATTTTGGCTCCGGATTCTGAGTGAGGGTATCCCCGCTAGTTTGGCATCGATGAACATAGGTGCTCACGTCCGCGGTGGAGGCAAGCTTGTCCCTTCCCTCGAGGCCGGTGTGGAAATTGGGGCTACCTCGATTCAGATTTTCACGCAGAGCCCAAGAATGTGGAAGCCCAGCCAGTACGCCCCAGAAGTCTTGGCTAGATACCGCGAGGCGGCGGCGGCCCATCCCAGCGTCAATGCGACCTTTTCTCACGCGACGTATCTCATCAATCTGGCCTCCGACAACCCCGAGCTCTACGAGAAATCGGTGGCCTGCCTGACACACAATCTGTCGGTGGGCCGCGGTATGGCCGCCCAGGGTGTGATCCTGCACGTCGGTAGCCACAAGGGCACGGGCTTTGAAGAGGCCTTAGAGCGCGTCTGCGAAGGTCTGCTGCGCGCCCTGGACGAGGCCGACAGCGCTCCCCAGGGTGTCGCCGACTGTCCGATCTTGATTGAAAATGCGGCCGGTGCCGGTGGGACCGTGGGCCGTTCTCTGGAAGAAATCGAGGCCATCATTGAGGCGTGCGGTGGGGATGAGCGTCTTGGACTGTGTATTGACACTCAGCACCTCTGGGCTAGCGGGTACGACTACTCCACTCTGGCCGGGACGAAGAGGCTGATCAAGGAAGTTAATGACCGGATTGGCATTGACCGCTTGGCCTGTTTTCACCTCAACGACTCCAAGACCGAACTCGGTGGCAACAAGGATCGCCATGCCAACTTGGGTGAGGGCACCATTGGGACGGCCGGCCTGGCTCCTCTGCTTGGTCACCCCAAGGTGCGAAACTTGCCTTTGATTCTTGAAGTACCCGGTGACGGTGACGGACCTCGCGCAAGCGACGTCGTTGCGGCCACCAAGCTAGTTACCGAAGGCGTCGCCCTGTACGCCAAGAAGAAATAAGGAGTCGCTGTGAGCGAATTTCGTATTGAATCCGACACCATGGGGGAGATCGAAGTCCCCAGCAATCAGTACTGGGGCGCCCAGACGCAGCGCAGTCTGCACCACTTCGAAATCGGCCACGACACTATGCCGCCGGCCCTCATTCGTTCCTTCGGGATTTTGAAGTTGGCCAGCGCTCGGGTGAACCACGCGCTCGGCAAACTGGATGGCACGAAGGCTGAACTCATCGAGCGTGCGGCCCGAGAAGTGGCCGACGGCATTTTGATGGATGAATTCCCACTGCGTATTTGGCAGACCGGTTCGGGCACCCAGACCAACATGAACGTCAATGAAGTGATCTCTAACCGGGCCATCGAAATGGCCGGGGGAGAGCAGGGTTCTAAGAAACCCGTCCACCCCAATGACGACGTCAATATGAGCCAGTCCTCCAATGACACGTTCCCCACCGCGATGCACATCGCGGCCGCCTCCGAAATGACCTCACGATTGGTGCCGGCCGTGAAGCATCTGCGGGACGCCATCGACGAAAAGGCCAACGCCTACGTCGACATCGTAAAGATTGGCCGCACCCACCTCATGGACGCCACGCCCTTGACCCTGGGTCAGGAGTTTTCGGGCTACGTCAGCCAGTTAGATGCCGACCTCGACCGACTGCAGTTGGTTCTGCCGGGCCTGCTGGAGCTGGCCGCTGGCGGCACGGCTGTTGGCACCGGACTCAACACCCACCCCGAATTTGGCGAGCGTGTGGCAACCGAGATTGCCGGCCTCACCGGACTGCCCTTTGTCACCGCGCCCAACAAGTTCGCGGCGCTCGCGGCCCACGACGCCCTGGTCTTTGCTCACGGTGCCATCAAGACTCTGGCGGCCAGCTTGATAAAGATTGCTGACGACCTTCGCTGGCTCGGTTCGGGTCCTCGTAGTGGTCTCGGTGAGTTGCAGCTCCCCGAGAACGAGCCGGGTTCGTCAATCATGCCGGGCAAGGTCAACCCCACTCAGAGCGAAGCCATGATTATGGTCGGCATTCAGGTCTACGGCAACGACGCCGCTATCGGCATGGCCGGCAGTCGCGGCAACTTGGAGTTAAACGTCTGCAAGCCCGTGATCATTCACAACTTCTGCCACTCCATTGACTTGCTCACCGACGCCTGTCTTCGTTTCACGGAGTTCTGTGTTGAGGGCCTGCAGCCGGACTACGAGCAGATCCAGCAGCACTTGAACAACTCGTTGATGCTGGTGACGGCCTTGAACCCACTGATTGGTTACGACAAGGCGGCCCAGGTGGCCAAGAAGGCTCACAAGGAGCGCACGACGCTCCGTGAGGCCGTGTTGGCGTTGGGCTTTTTAACCGGTGAAGAGTTTGACGGCGCCATCGACCCGGCGGCGATGACGCATCCGTGACCCGGCCGCAACTCGCCTCGCCCGAGGAACTCAACCACTGGTTACTCGCTCACGCTGAGTGGAAGTTAGCAGCGGGTCATTTGCTCTTGGAGGGTTCGGTTCCCTTTCGCGTCTCGTGCGCGCTTGCGGCCGCTTCGGTGGCCCTAGCTGACGAGATTGACCACCACCCGATCATGACCATTGGCTTCAATTCCCTACGAATTGAGATGTGGACCCACGACAAGGGCGGCATCACGGAACTCGATTTTCAGCTCGCCACGTTTATGGACGAGTTTCTCGCCACGCGCCGTTAGGCGATCGGAATGCCCCAGAGGGCGAGCCAGCGACTGAGGTCAGGCTCCACGGGTAGTTCGTTACCTAAAAAGTTCTTCACGCGAATCTCAAGTTCGTTGTCGCGACGATTCGTGCCTCGGGGCGCAAAGGGGTAGAACGTCCCTGACTTAGCCAAGTAGACCAGTGACACCGACCCCTCACCGGGTGGCGTCTTGGGCGTAAAGGCAAAGACCGTGCAGAGCAGCCGTGGCCCGAGACCGTGCTCGACCAGGGTGGAGTGGGCGCCGTGGGCTCGAGTCACGAGATTGCCCAAGTCGGCGTCGTTAATAACGACCCAGGTGTAACCAAGGTCGTCGACGCTGAAGGTGATTTTGCCCTCCGAATCACCGACGGTCAGGAGCTCACGAATCTCCTCGTCGCTTTCCAGCGTGCTGGATCCCGAACCGGCCTTGTAGCAAACCCCGGCCTGACCACTCGTCACTAAATCCAATTGCGTCTCAAGTGTGAGT
>Ga0214919_10010409_pt1 | contig 11789 bp, 14 predicted proteins | sample LL1503_MetaG_FD_177994 | JGI IMG/M metagenome (GOLD analysis project Ga0214919, IMG submission 177994) | Freshwater microbial communities from Lake Lanier, Atlanta, Georgia, United States - LL-1503 | ecosystem: Environmental > Aquatic > Freshwater > Lake | place: USA: Georgia | collected...
CGCGCATCATCCAGAGCAAAGCCGGCGAAAGCGCTGACGTGACCAGCCCCCAGCCCGCTTTCAGCGCCTACGGCATCACCCAGGAGGACGACCCGGTGAGCCAGGCCCTGCGCGGCCTGATCGACAGTGCCTCGACGCAAGACAAACAAATTGCACTGATCTGGCAGGCGCTGGATCAGGTCTGCAAACAGCAGCAGCTCACGCTGCCTGCCGACGCCTCGCGCATCGAGTGCTTCGAAGCAGACAAGCTCAACCAAATCGTCGGTAAGTAGCGTCGCAGCGCGGCGCTGCAGGCTGCGGATCTTGGGGTTGACAGCCACAGACTTGGTACATATCATGAGACTTACCATTCAACCGGGAGGAGATCACAATGCACCAAACCGCCAAGATATTTGCCACGGGACGCAGCCAGGCGGTTCGCCTGCCGCTGGAATTCCGTTTTGATGTCGCCGAAGTCTTCATTCGCCACGACCCAGTGACGGGCGATGTGGTGCTGTCGCGAAAGCCGACCGATTGGCAAGGTTTGCTCGACGCAGTGGCCCTCAACAAAGACGAGGACCTGGTTCTTGAACGCCGCCAAGGCCGTGCGCGGCGCGACCCCTTTGAAGGCTTTCAAGAATGAGCGAGCGCTACATGCTCGACACCAACGTGGTCAGTCACATCATGCAAGGGCGCGATGCCACGTTGCTGTCTCAACTTACCAAGGTTCCGGTGGGGCAGGCCGTCATGTCGAGCGTGACGCTTGCAGAACTTGAATACGGCTTGTACCGCAAAGGCCAACCCGAGCGTTTGCGAAACGCACTGACCCAAGTGCTGCTCCGTATGGACGTGTTGCCGTGGGATGAAAACGTCGCAACTTGCTACGGCGCGTTTTGCGGCACGCTGGAAGCCCAGGGTATCAAGCTCAGCGACTTTGACATGATGATCGCGGCCCACGCTTTGGCCTTGGATGTAACCCTGGTTAGCCGTGATAAGGCGTTTGCGCAAGTGCCAACTGGGGTGAATCAAGGGTTGAAGCTGGAGGTTTGGTAAACGATCTGGCCGGAGCGCCGCGCATCACGCGCACGGCCTCCGGATCTGCGGGTAGCCCTTGGCCTGGTACAGCTCGCGGGCACGGGCGCTGGCCAGTTCGGGGTTTTCTATTTCTTTGACGCGCTCGGGCGAGGGATGGACTGGATGATGCGGAACAGGCCTTCGGTGTTGGCGCAATTGGTCTCGCGCTGTTTGCCGTCAGGAGCTTGCAGCGCAAGAGGGGTAAAAGTTGTACCCCAGTTGGCATCTAGCGCAGGGTCACGGCTGCGAATTTTCTTGATGTATTGCCGTGGATCTGCTGAATCGGTCAGCACACCCACCACGTCAACAATGGCAAACCACCATTCCTCGTTGTGCCAGTCACGGCGAATGGTGGTTTCTTGGAACACCGCGATGTGATGCGCGGGTTCGTTGGATGCGATTGAGACCATCGCCCGGCTGGCCAAGACAAGCTCTCTGCGCTACATTGAATGCATGTATTCAAAAAGGAAGTTTTGACATGGCGACTTCAATTCGTCTGGCTCCAGAGACCGAGCAAAGGCTTGACTACCTCGCATCTCAGACTGGGCGCACCAAGGCTTTCTACCTGCGCGAAATCATCGAGCGGGGTATCGAAGACATGGAGGACTACTACCTCGCTGCCGATGTGCTTGAGCGTGTCCGCACAGGGAAAGAGCAGGTGCATTCTGCTGCTGAAGTGAGAAGAGATCTTGGAAGTGAAAAACCTAAAAGCTGAATTGCTGGCCAACCCCGCCGTTCGCCAAGCCTATGACGCACAAGCGCCCGAGTTTGAGCAGGCCCGTGAACTGATTGCAGCACGCACGCAAGCGGGCTTGACGCAAGGCGATGTGGCCAAACGCATGGGCACAACCCAAAGCGTGGTGGCACGCATCGAAAGTGGCAGGGGCACGCCATCCATGCGAACAGTCCAACGCTTTGCCAGTGCCGTGTTGCGCATGGAGTCTTTGACGGCTGAATGATTTGCTGCTGGTCGGGGATTCGTCCATGCTTTGTAGGCATCCGTTTTTTGTGGATTTGCTGGCTTATGTCAAGGGAGTGGGGGGTTACCGCTCTGCGCATGAGATGGCCACTGGATATTGTTAAGGCGTCAGTCCCAATTTGGGACTACAATGCCAGCATGCGAGTCATTGCCGTATCCACCCTCAAGACATTCTGGGAAAAACCCGGGCGTGGTGACTCAGAAGAAGCTTTGAAAACTTGGTACGGTGAGGCATGTCGCGCCGAATGGAAATCCCCAGCTGAGGTCAAAGCCCAATACGGAAATGCCAGCATTGTTGGGAACAACCGGGTCGTATTCAACATCGCAGGGAACAAATATCGGCTCATCGTCGCCTTTGCCTATCGGATGCAAATTGCCTACATCAAGTTTGTTGGCACCCATGGCGAGTACGACAGGGTCGATGCTGCCTCAGTGGATCAGTCGTGAGCGTCAAGGAGAACATCATGCAAATCACCCCCATCCGGACAGAGTCTGATTACCGCGCAGCACTGCGCGTCGTGTCAACGCTGGTGGACCAAGACCCATCCCCTGATACACCAGAAGGCGAACGCCTTGATGTGCTCTCGACCTTGATTGAGGCCTATGAGCGCAAGCACCATCCGATTGATTTGCCAGACCCTGTGGAAGCCATTAAGTTTCGTATGGACCAAGCGGGACTGTCGATCAAAGATCTTGAGCCGATGATCGGTCAGCCAAACCGTGTCTATGAAGTGCTCAACCACAAGCGCCCCCTCACACTGCGCATGATCCGAAACTTGAACAAAGGCTTGGGCATCTCCGCTCAAGTTCTCATCACAGACAACGCCAAAACAACCGGGAAACTTGCCGTTGACGCTTGAACCGGCGTGAAATCAGCGGTCGCCCTTGGACTTCACCCGAACTTTGCGCTTGCTCGGCGCTGCCGGCCATCTTCCCGCCCTCTTTGGCGGAAGTGCTTGAGCGTGTCCGTAAAGGGAAAGAACAGGTGCATTCCGCTGCTGACGTGAGAAAAGACCATGGAAGTGAAAAACCTGAAAGCTGAATTGCTGGCCAACCCCGCCGTTCGCCAAGCCTATGACGCACAAGCCCCCGAGTTTGAGCTGGCCCGTGAACTGATTGCAGCACGCACGCAAGCGGGCCTGACGCAAGGCGATGTTGCCAAACGCATGGGCACGACCCAAAGCGTGGTGGCACGCATCGAAAGTGGCAGGGGCACGCCATCTATGCGAACAGTCCAACGCTTTGCCACTGCCGTGGGCGCGCGTGCCGTGGTGCGCATGGTGCCTTTAACGGCTGCTTGAAGTTTTTGAATCAGCTAGCAAAAAGCTCAGCCAGGTTGATCTCACCAGCTTTGGCTGCGATCAGGCGGACCTTTTTTGCCTTCAGTGCGTTGAAGCCGCCGACCTTGACGGTGTTGTACTGATTCGCAGCGGTACCAAAGACTTTCTCCATCCTGGCGACGAAATGTGGGGCAGTGGCCTCTGGTACGACGATGTCAATACGTCTATCGGGGTGACAACGCAATATGTCGTTGAAGTGTTCGTCGGCGTTGTTGAAAGAATAGCCTATTACCACGACATGATCTGCTTGTTTCACCCAGTCGGACGCCCGACTCCAAAGTTCGATGTATCTGTGGGAGAGTATGGGCTTGAGACGAAGTGGGGGCACCAGCGCTGGGATGACATGGCGCTGCTGTCGCAGGTCTTCGTGGCTGACATTTACATTTGGTGCTACGACCTCGCGGATGAACTGTGCCGGGTCACAGTGCAGGATATCGTCCACGGGCAGCAGATCGCGTGTATCCATGCGCACGTAGTCGCTCAAGCCGCCATGGAAGTAAATCGTCTTATCTGGCCCAAGGCTCTGCTCAAGAAAGGCGGTGTAGTTCAACGTGATGGCGCGAAGGTCACTTGGCACACCGGCATAAAAGGGCATCGGCTTGGCTTCGTGAGCATCTAGCACTTCCTTTTGCTTCGCCACCAAGTAGGCCCAAAGTGCCCAGGCGATGTAAAGGTAGTTCTTGATGTCGGCAGGCTTGTCGTTGTAGAAGCCAAGGAACTTTTCTATCAGCAGCGTTTCGATGTTGAGCATGTCCGAGCCCAAAGCTGCGGCCACCTCATGGCGCTCGCTACTGAGGCCCAATTTGAGCGTCTTCTTGAGCACCGTCTTGAACGTGTCAGACAGCGAGAGCTTGTGTATGTCCAAGATTGAATCGCTGTCAATCAGTTCGTCGGCATCTTTTGGAAAGACCACCCGGATCAGTGCTTCGGTGTCAGCATCCAGCTGGCTTTCCAGCGCGATGTTTGCCAGCTTGTTGAACAGCCGGATGATGAGTTCACCATGCTTGCGGATGCCCGCTTGATCTTCCCCGAGGTGGGCAATCGCTTCCTGAACTCGCTGGACCATGGCTCTTTGTTCGTGAGGCTCGCGGGTCGCGATCTTGTCTACTGCCCGAGCAATCATGCTGTTGAAGCTGAAGCGTAGTCCGGGGAGCATTTCGCGTAGCGCCGCGTCGACGTCTTTGCCGGGACCGTCGAGGTAGCGAGTCACATCGGCAAGCAAAGTGTTCGCCAGCGGAAAATCGATGCCTGTCGTGCGGTCTACGCCAGCACCCAAGATCAGGAGGTTTTTACTCATTTTTCTTCCTAGTATTGACTCTTTGGAATTGCTTCAATTCTTGGACACTTGGGTCGATAGTGCCGATTTTGAGGAAGCAGGGTTTTTCTCGGTGCATTAACGTCTGAATTCAGGTATTTGACCTTCTGGCGAAGGGCTTGGATCAGGGATTAGAGCTTGGCTGGATGTTCATTTTCTGCTTTCAGCTCTTCAAAGACTTTGTCTTGCGGTAGGTAGGTTAGCTTGAGGGGAGGGGTTAGGCCGAATGCGGCATCTCGAGCAGGCGAACTGAGTAGCGCTGCACCCCCCACATAACGGCGAAAGTCTCGCCAACCTCGTACCAGCGTCCGCTAGGCTGACCTGATCCGTGATTGGCGCCCATGCAAAAGCACTCGCAATCAGCACCCACTGCATTCCAGCACGCTGCTGCACAAACCTCTTTCTCGCGGTAGAGTTGGATGACATAGCATGCTTGGTAGCGATCGAATGACAGCCGAATGGTTCGCTCAAACCATGCCTGCGGGACTTCCCAGGCGCCATGCGCCTTATCCCAGCTTGGCTTGTTTCGCTGCCCAGCCCGCAACCAGACCCTGTTGTTTTTGGCATATGGTAGGCGGACCAAGAGCGGTGCGGGGCGTTGGCGTTTAAACACTACGGGCAGCCGTGTTTGACTCCAAAAGCTATTGAGGTCTTGAATAGGCGATTGCGCTGACATTACGTTCCCGGTCATATCTAATAGCTTTCTGTCGTTTTGGATTTGCGTGTTTTCTTGATGTCTGGCACGGGCAGCAAGCTAGTGATGCGCTGATACAGCTCGAACAGGAAGGCGACGCGTTCGGCGTCTGAGGCGTAGGTTTTTTTGCCGCCGCTGGGTTGGTAGGCGGCGTCTACGGCGGTGTCTAGTTTTTGGTGGGCCTTGAGCAGGGCCGGGGGCATGGTCAGTGGATCGTAGAGGTCGGCCAGTGATGAGTCAGCAGATTGGGCTCGGGCGTCGAGCACGCATTGGGCGGCTTGTTCGATGGCGGTGCGGTGTTTGTCGCTGAGTGGCTCGCCAGCGAAGCCGGGCCAGGGGTAGTTGTTGTAGACGATGGTGTTGGAGTAGCTGTAATCGCTTTTCAACCGTCCGCAGGTGTAACGCATCCACGCGTTATGCATCGTGCTGGTGAGCACCCCGAAGGTGAAAAGCGAGGCGTCATCGACAAAGAAAATTTTGTCGCCGCAGATGACGTCACTGTCCAGATAGCCGATGGGGATGAATTGGCGGCGCTCGGAAGAAACTTTCGGGATCGCCAAATAGCGTTTCGATTTAGGTTGGCGAATCTCACCGAAAAGTGTTGGCGTACTGGCCAGAGCCACGGTTGCAGCTTTGGTGCTGGCTTCGCGCATGGCCCGTACACCTTCGACGCGCTTGAGCACATGGGGCATGGCGCGAAGTTCCGCTGGTGGGATGTTGACCAGCCACAAACACCAACGGCCAATGTTGTTGATGAATTCATCGCCCATCAAATACGGGCGAATCCATTTGGCTGCTTTGGGTTCAACAGCTAGAAGTGCCTCTTTTTCTGAATCGCTCATCAACAAGTTACCGCCATCCACGGGCGAGCTGCCTCTTGTCATTTGTGCGGATGTGAAAAGCGGTGAACGTTGCTTTTCTAAAAAAACTGTCGGGGCATCTATGAGATACGGGTTGATGTTTTTCGCGGGGACGGCAAGCGGTAGTCCCTTGATGTCTTCGTATTCATAGATGGTTTTGACGGCATGGTCTTCTTGCCCGAAACCCACAATCACGCAATGCACGGCAGCGTTGCCTTTTGCTTCATTGCTCCACTGGAATGTGCGATGGGCAAATTGGATGTGCATGCCAAGGCGTTGCATCTCACCCCAGAGCACGGCCACATGTTCGCCTTGGGTGATGCTGTTGGTCGAAACAAAGGCCGCACGATTGGGCCTCTCTTTCAAATACCTTGCTGCCAAGACGTACCAGCCGCAGACAAAGTCCAGAACGCCCGCGCCGTGTATGCCTTGCATCACGGCCGCCAGGTCGTCCTTTTGTTCCTTCCCTTGGTAGCTGTAACCCAAGAAAGGCGGATTGCCCAACACATAGCTGCACCTCTCCGCCGGCAGTACCTCGTGCCAGTCCAGCCGCAGCGCGTTGGCGTGGCGTATTTGCGGTGTGCTTTTGAGCGGGATGCGGGCAAAGTACAGGCCAAACTCTTCGCTCACGCGCAGGTTCATCTGGTGGTCTACCAGCCACAGGGCCACTTGTGCAATTTGCGCCGGAAACTCTTCGATCTCTATGCCAAAGAATTGGTCCACGTTCACGCCCACCAGGCTGTGCACATCCACCGTCAATTGGCCTTTGTGGGCGCTCAGTTCATGGCTGGCCCGCAGCACTTTGAGTTCCAGCTCGCGCAGTTCGCGGTAGCTGATGACAAGGAAGTTGCCGCATCCACAGGCCGGGTCTAAAAACGTCAGCTGCCGCAGCTTTTTATGAAACTCAAACAGCTTGTAGCGGTTGCCTTTGATGCGTTCAAACTCGGCGTGCAACTCATCCAAAAACAGCGGCTTGATCAGCTTGAAGATGTTGGCCTCTGACGTGTAGTGCGCGCCCAGGTTGCGGCGGGCTTTGTCGTCCATGATGCTTTGAAACAAGCTGCCAAAGATGGCCGGGCTGATGGCCGACCAGTCGAGCGCAGTGGCGTTCAGCAGGGCTTCGCGCATGGCGGTGCTGAAGTCGGCCATGGGCAGGGTTTCTTCAAACAGGCGGCCGTTGATGTAGGCGAACTGGCCCAGCTGTCCGTCGATGGTTTTGCTGCGTTGGCTCTCGTGCGTGTTGAGTACCTGAAACAGTTGCCCCAGGCGTGGCCCAAGGTCTGAGCCGTCGGGCGCGGTGCGCTCTTCAACAAAGTCTCTGAAGGATTGCGCGGGCTGAAAGATGCCGGTGTCGTCAGCAAACAAACAAAACAGCAGGCGCACCAGCAGCACTTCGAGCGCGTGGCCGCTGTAGCCGCTGGCTTTGAGGGCGTCGTGCAGGCGGCCCATGCGTTCGGCGGCCTTGATGTTGACCGGGTCCTCCGGGCGAATGGTTTGTACCTTGTAGCCCAGCAACACGCCAAAGTGCTTCACATGTTTGTGCAGGTCTTTGAGCTTGAAGCGCAGTACCTCGCCACCCTTCAAGGGCCGCACTTCAAACTGCCCAAAGTCGCACACCACCACCAAGTCGGGCAGTTCGTGATCGGGGATGTTGTGCAGGTAGTCCATCGCCTGCGTGTTGGCAACTGTCAGGTCTTTGCCCAGGGACTTTTGCTCCACCAGCAACTTGCCAGGCCAAAACAGGTCCACAAAGCCTTGGGCACCGCTGAGCTTTTTGACGTTGTGCTCGAAGGTGGCCACCCGTTTGTCGGTGATGCCAAAGATCTCAAAGAAGTCGATCCAAAACGGCGTGCTTTGGCTTTTTTCGTTGCATGCATCCGCCCAGGTTTGGCTGAAAAGCAATGCTCTGGATTTAATCTCGTTCCAGTTAAGACCCATTGAGTGCTCGTTAAGTGAACTTGGATAGTGATGAAAAGCTTTATTTGTTGCCTACTATAGTTGTATATGGGTGGCTAATTGGGTTGGGCCAATGAGGGAAATTTGGCGTTTGGATTGACAGGCGCCCGAATCGCAATCAGACTAGATAGATGACTAGTTTGAAGGGGGTTGAGATGCACACATGGCCAGTACAAGACGCGAAAGCGCGGTTCAGTGAATTTTTGGATGCTTGCCTGCTGGAGGGGCCTCAAATGGTCACCCGGCGCGGCACTGAGGCTGCCGTGTTGGTGCCGGTGCAGGAGTGGCGGCGCATGCAGTCGGCAGCGCGCCCCTCGTTAAAACAACTGCTGCTGTCAGACCAAGCCCGTACCGACATGAGCGTTGCACCACGGGGGCGAGCCCAGCGCCGGCCCGTGGAGCCGATGCTGTGACGCAGCGGTATTTGCTGGACACCAACGTGGTGTCTGAATTGCGCAAGCCGCGCCCGCACGGGGGTGTGGTGGCTTGGCTGGAATCGCTGGATGACGCCCAGCTTTACGTGTCGGCGGTCACCTTAGGCGAAATCCAAGCAGGCATCGAGATGACGCGTGAGCAAGACCCCGTCAAGGCTCAGCAACTTGAAGACTGGCTGGCCTTGATGGCGGGCGCATACAACGTCTTGCCCATGGACGCAGCAGCATTCACCGCTTGGGCGCGCTTGATGCACCGCAAATCAGACACGCTGTATGAAGACGCCATGATTGCCGCTACCGCCAAAGTGCATGGTTTGACCATCGCCACCCGCAATGTGGCGGATTTTCAGGCCTTGGGGTTGGAGGTGTTGAATCCTTTTAAACAGGCCTGATGTTGCCAAGCTTCGATTAATCTGACTCGCTCGTAACCCACCTGCGTCAGGCCGCTCCCGGCATCCGCTGCGCCGACTTGGGCCTAAACGCTGCGCACACCGCCTCATCGGTTTCCAAATACGGCCCGCCGATTATGTCGATGCAATAGGGCACGGCGGCAAAAATCCCCGGCACTTTGACGCTGCCATCGGCGTTTTTCAGGCCCTCTAATGTTTGGGCAATGGCTTTGGGCTGGCCGGGTAAATTCAGAATCAAGGACTTGTCGCGCACCACCGCTACTTGCCGCGACAGGATCGCAGTCGGTACAAATTCCAGGCTGATTTGGCGCATCTGTTCCCCAAAACCGGGCATCTCTTTGTGTGCCACCGCCAGCGTGGCCTCAGGCGTTACATCGCGCAGGGCCGGGCCGGTGCCGCCGGTGGTCAGCACCAGACAACAACCGGTGTTCACCAATTCAATCAAGGTCTGGCTGATGTGTGCCTGCTCGTCGGGAATCAACCGCGCTTCCCAGTGGATGGGGTTGCGCAGTGCGCGGCCCAGCCAGTCTTTCAGGGCGGGCAGGCCTTTGTCTTCGTACACGCCGGTGCTGGCGCGGTCGCTGATGGAGACGATGCCGATGGTGATGGGGTCGTGCATGGTGGGGGCGTACAGGGCGGGGCTCAGGCGTCCAAGCCGGGGTTGGTGGGCGGTGCCGCATCTGCCAGCGCGGCCATTGCTGCCGTTTCGCCTTGGTTTTCGCCGGACAGTTCCGCATGCACGAGCTGGAATATCTCTCGGTAGGCGCGGCCGTGGCGGGGTGCTGCGCCGCGCTTTTCGGGCAGCGCGTCTTTGCGGGCCTGGCGCACCAGGGCGCGCAGTTGCTGGCTGTCGGTGCGCGGGCTGAGGTTGATCCATTGCCCCAGCGCGTCGTCGTCTGCCACCAAGCGGGTACGCCAATCTTCAGCGGCGTGCAGGGTCTGGGTTCGCAGGGCCGATGGCGTGTGTTGCTCTACCAGCGCTTGGCGTATGGCAGCGTGTTGTTCGTCGGGCAGCAGGCGCATCAGCTTGCCGATGAACTGCATTTGCCGGCGCTTGCCCTCGAAGTTGGTGATGCGTTTGGCCTCGGCCACCGCGTCACTGAGTTTGTCGGGCAGGCCCAGACGTTCAAACAATTCGCTGCGCAATGTCAGCAGGTCTTCGCCGAGTTTTTGGATTTCCAGGCTTTCACGCTTGAGGTCGGTGCGCGTGGGCTCGTCGGTTCCTTTGAGCTCGCGCTTGTATTCCAGATCCAAGGCGCTGCCCTCGGCTACGAAGTGGCCTTTGACGTAGTAGCCCTTTTTCAGTTTTCTCGACATAGCCAAGTATCATAGCCCTCGCTATGAAGAACACCCCACGCGCCGCCGCAGCGGCCTCCAACACCGGCCCATCCCACACAACTTCCACCGCACCGACCGCCAAGCGCCCACGCAGCAGCGCCAAGCCGCTCGAAGGTTTTGCCTACAGCCGGGCCTTTTTTGAGTCGCGCGTCGATGCAGCCCTCAAAGCCGCCAAGAAGCTGGGTGCGACCGACTCGGCCGCTGAAGTATCCGAAGCCTGCGGCCTGAGCGTATCGGTGCGCAACGGTGCCTTGGAGAATGTGGAGCGCAACCGCGACAAGGGTTTGAGTGTGACCGTGTATTGCGGCCAGCGCCGTGGCAACGCCAGCACCTCGGATTTTTCCGATACGGCGATCAAGCAGACGGTGCGTGCCGCCTATGACATCGCGCGTTTCACCGCCGAAGACCCTTTTGCCAACCTGCCCGATGCCGCAGACATTTGCCCCGAACCCGATCGCAGCCGTGATCTCGAATTGTTTTACCCCTGGGATCTGGACAGCGAAACCGCCACCCTGATTGCGCTGGAATGTGAAGCGGCGGCCTTGTCGGTGGACAAGCGCATCACGAACAGCGAAGGCGGCGCGGTATCGGCGCAACAGTCGCATTTTTTCAGCGCCCATTCGCGCGGGTTTCGCGGCGGCTTTGCCAGCTCGCGCCATTCCATTTCGGTATCCCCGATCGCCGGCAAAGGCAGCAAGATGCAGCGCGACGGCTGGTACAGCTCGATGCGCCGCGCCGAAGATCTGGCTTCACCCGAGGCCGTGGGCCGTTACGCGGCTGAGCGCGCCTTGTCGCGCTTGAATGCCCGCAAGATTCCCACCACGCAGTGCCCGGTGTTGTTCGAGTCGCCGCTGGCTGCGGGCTTGGTGGGTACGCTGGTTCAGGCGCTCAGCGGTGGCGCGCTGTACCGCAAGAGTTCCTTCCTGCTCGACTCCCTGGGTAAGCGGGTGTTGCCCGCGCATATTGATTTGATGGAAGACCCTTTCGTGATTGGCGGCAAAGGCAGCTCGCCGTTTGATGATGAAGGCGTGCGGGTGCGGCCACGCCAGGTGATTGAGGCTGGACGCGTGCAAGGCTACTTTCTGAGCAGCTACACCGCGCGCAAACTGGGCATGGCCACCACCGGTAACGCCGGCGGTTCGCACAACCTGGTCTTTCGCTCGCGCCAGACCCGCCCGGGCGACGATTTGGAAGCCATGTTGCACAAACTCGGTACCGGCTTGTTTGTGACCGAGCTGATGGGGCAGGGCGTCAATTACGTGACCGGCGATTACTCGCGCGGCGCCAGCGGCTTCTGGGTTGAAGGGGGACGCATCGCGTTCCCGGTGCAGGAAATCACCATCGCCGGCAACATGAGAACCATGTTCAAAGGCATCAGCGCGGTTGGCGCGGATGTCTACGAGTACGGGG
>Ga0214919_10010410_pt1 | contig 11789 bp, 7 predicted proteins | sample LL1503_MetaG_FD_177994 | JGI IMG/M metagenome (GOLD analysis project Ga0214919, IMG submission 177994) | Freshwater microbial communities from Lake Lanier, Atlanta, Georgia, United States - LL-1503 | ecosystem: Environmental > Aquatic > Freshwater > Lake | place: USA: Georgia | collected 2015-03-15
GTATGCAGTGTCATTAAATCCTGAACCAGTCATACCCAGGTCTGTCCAAGAATTGTTATCAGTGCCGTTGTCAGCATAGGTAACCAAGTCTGCAGAACCAGTGTTGGCTGTGTTTTTGGCTGCCACTTGCACATACGCAAGTCCAGTTGCTGATGCCACAATAATTGGGTTGGTCAACCCAGTACCCGTGGCATTTTCGCCAATGTAAAGTTGAGAGTTACCTATGATGTTGCCTGTGGCACTTACTGTGCTGTTGGCCAAAATATTGTTGCCAATGATGTTGCCAAATACGCTGACCACATTGGAAGAACTGTTGAATGTAAATGCCGATGATGCGGCGGCATTGCCACTATTGTTGAAAATAACTTGTGTGTTTGATCCAGGAGCAGTGATATTACCAGAAATGTTACCAGCAAATGTTCCCAGGAAATAATTTGCTTGTACGTTGGCGGTGGTGGTAATGTTAGAAGTTGAATTTAGTGCCGATACAACATTTGAGCTCAAGCTCAATCCTGCTGCATTTAAGTTGCCACTTGTGATATTACCTGTAGCTGATATCAATCCACCAGTTAATAAATTGCCACCAGTGACGTTTCCGTTTGCACTTACTGCACCAGTAATATATGCACCGCTAGTAGCAAACACAGACACATTACTTGTTCCGCCAACACCGATGGCCACATTGCCACCAGAGCTTACTACTCGTACATTGCTTGTGCCGTTTTGTATTGAAGTGGCGTCAATACCGGTGAGCTGGCTGCCGTTACCTAAAATATAATTGCCGGTGATATTGCCTGAGGCACTGATAACTCCGTTACTGCTGACATTCTGAGCTATTACCCAAGTGGCACTGTTTCCAGCTTGTATTACGTTAGCAAATGTTACCAAGTTACCATCGGCACCAACTGTGCCACTAGAATACAATCCAAATACTCCAGGGTTCTCAATTACACTTTCACCAACTCTTACAGTAATATTGCCATTTGCGGCACTTTGATACAGTATAATATTCGCAGAATAGGTACCACCATCGTAAAAGTTTACGCTGGCATTTGAATTTGAATTTACCAGGCCTTTGGCTATAACATTTCCACTGGTGCTGATAGCATTAGATGCTAACATAAAGTTGCCACTAATATTACCACTGGCACTTAAAGCACCAGTAATGTATGCACCGCTTGTAGCAAACACAGCCACATTTGATGTGCCACCAACTCCAACGGCTACATTACCGCCCGAACTTACTACTTTTACATTTGATATGCCGTTTTGAATACTTGTAGCATCAATACCGGTTAACAGACTACCATTACCTAGAATATAGCCACCAGATATATTGGCAGTTGTACTAATGTTAGCAGTAGAATTTAATATAGAAACAACATTAGAACTCAAACTCAAGCCTGCGGCATTCAAGTTGCCGCCTGTGATATTGCTTGTAGTTGATATTGATCCACCAGCTGCAATATTGCCGCCAGAGATATTACCACTTACAGAGACCACCAACCCGGTGATTGACGTACCGTTAATATTGCCGCCAGTGATATTACCATTAGCACTGACTACTCCAGTAATGAATGCACCACCAGTGGTAAAAACAGCCACATTTGATGTGCCGCCAATAGTAATATTAGCATTTCCATTTGGTGTTTGAATTTCTACACTGGTAGTTCCGTTGGTGATTTTATCACCAACAATGTTACCGCTTAACGAAGCATTACCAACAACTGTTAAATCGCCAGTGACTACAGCATTGCCGCCAACACTTAACGCACCAGCAGTGTTGATGTTACCTCCTGTTACATTACCAGCAGAGCTTAAAGAACTTGGCGCAAAAGTTCCAACTGTAAGAGTGCCGGCAGCAGTAATATTGCCACTTGTTGAAATTCCAGTTGTGCCGTCTAGTTGAATTGCCATGATTTATCCTCGTATTTGATATTTAGCATCATGTTGGTGTAAAGATTGTAAGTGTAGAATCATCAGGAACAAAGATGTTGCCCAAAGCTGATATAGTCAGCGGGCTAATCATAACAGCATTTACAACATTTGGCACAAGCGCCAGGGTGTTTATTACTTTAGGTGTTGAAATTGGGCCCTGAACAAACAAACTGCCTGCGCCCATCACAACCGAATTTGCCACAGCAGCCACAGCAACTTGCACATTTCCGTTAGATGAAGGAATTGCTACGTTGCTGGTTCCATTACTGATAGCATTGCCCGATCCTGCTGAGATGCCTGTTAACTGTGATCCATTACCAATAAAATAATTGCCAGTGACATTGCCAGTGGCTGTGACATATCCTGTGGTAGATAATCCTGTTGGCCCAGACAAACTGCCATTATTGTTAAATGTCCATTGATATGACCCGCCTGCTGGTTTTATACTGATCTGATAGGCGCCGGTAATTGCCAAATCTAACGGATTACTTTGAATAATATTAGCATTGGCAAATGCTAATGTGTTGCCTGTGATGTTTACATTATTGGCAGTTATGTTGCCAGAGACTGACACAAACTGATTGCTGGCAATAACTGTGACTACATTGCTGGAATTCTTATAAAATAAATTTCCATCAGCATAGTTGATAGCCAGCTCGCCGGGAACCAGATTCCCAGCACTGGGGACCGAATTAGGTACACTTGAGCGTTTGAGCTGTACTGTATTTGTCATTGATCATATTCTATATTAATAGAGTCCGCCATCCACAGTAGACGCTGTGTCTAACACTTGGTTTAAGCCTTGGAAAATATTTCCACCAGTGATAGTACCAGTTCCGCTAACAACGCCTGCGCCAAACAAAATATTGCCGCCAGTTATGTTACCAGTGGCGCTTATTAATCCACCTGTGAGTATATTGCCACCGGTGATGTTACCACTTATTGAAGCCAGGCCAGCTGAGGTAATATTGCCACCAATCACATTCCCTGTAACTGATGCCAAACCAGCTGTGTTGATGTTTCCACCAATCACATTGCCCACTGCTGACACTGTGGTACCAGCAGCTACGGCATTAACCGCATTTAAGTTGTTGGCAGCAAAATTATTAGCTGTAGCAATAGCAGTAGCATTAGCTGTAAAACTTTGATTTCCAAGATACAATGTTGTTCCGGCTAGGTACAAATCTTTCCAAAGCTGCCCCGGACCACCCAAATTATATGTTGCATTGGCGCTAGGGACCAAATTACCAATCACATTGCCGGTAATACTGAAGTTGACTGTTTGTGTCAGTGCTCCAGAAATTAAATTACCACCGGTGATGTTACCTGTAACCGAAGCCAGTCCACCTGATAACAAGTTTCCGCCAGTGATATTGCCAGCAACAGTAGCAAGGCCACCAGTAATTAAATTTCCGCCTGTGATGTTGCCTGTTGCAGTGATCAAACCACCAGTTGATATATTACCATGGATGGCATTACCGGTAGAACTCATCAATCCACCAGTTAGTATATTACCACCAGTGATGTTGCCTGCGGCACTTGCTGTACCACCTGTGGCCAAGTTGCCACCAGTTATGGTAGCAGTTGCTGAAATCAATCCACCTGTTAAAATATTACCACCAGTGATATTGGCAGATGAAGTAATTGTTCCTGTAGAACTGATCAATCCACCAGTGGTGATGTTTCCGCCAACTATGTTGCCAGTGGCAGTGACAGATCCAGAACTGACATTACCTGCTGAAAGGTTGCCAGTTACACTTAGAGTTTGACCAGTTGCATTACCAATATTTGGTGTGACCAAGTTGGCGCTGGCTTTGACAATGATATTGCCACTGCCGTCAAACGCTGTGGTATTATTGTCAACTTTGGCGTTGAATACTGTGCCAATAAGGCTCAAACCAGCTGAGTTATTTGCTGAATAAACTTGTGTACTACTGAATTCTGAGAATGTAATATTTGATGTGCCAAATGTGATAGTGCCTGCTGGCGCACTAACAATGAACGCAGTGCCTGCGTTAACATTACCACTTTGTGTAAAGAAATAATCGTTGATACTAAATGCCTGGGTGCTGTCTGAGCCGTATTCATCGGTGTCAGTTGAACGCACAATAGCTGTGGTATTGGCCCAGACATAGATACCGTTTTGTACAGCATTGGCTTGGTTTTTAACTAGCACTCGAGTACCAACGGTTTGAATGTTGGCAGTATCAATCAAGGTAAACGAACCAGTAGTTGTGAGTGTTGCGCCAATACCGTTGCCCGCTCCGTTGGGTTGTGTGTAGGTGATTGTACCACCAGTGGCTGTGGCCAAATCTGTGTTGGTGGCAGCAAAAACTGGTTGGTGGAAGGTAAAACCAGTTGTTACAGCATTGTCAACATAATACTTGGTGGCTGCATCTTGATTTTGTTGAGGTTCTGCCAAGTTATTGATAATGGTGTTGGCAAGAACAATGTTACCAGTACCATTTGGGAACAAATTGATATTGCCATTGCTGCGTGATTCAAGTGTTAGTGCATTGGTTTTACCAACAATGTTTGAAGTATAAACCGCTGTGCCAACGTTGACATTGGAGCCATCAACGTTGCCACTGGCTGACACATAAGTTGCCAATACACTACCACTGGTGATATTAGCAGTGGTTGTGATGTTGCTGGTTGAATTGAGAGCACTGATTACATTACCACTCAAACTCAGTCCAGCAGCCAACAAGTTACCACCTGAAATATTGCCCGAAGTTGATATGTTTCCAGTACCAACAATGCCCACTGTGTTTACATTACCGGTTGAACTCAGTGTTGAACCAGTGATTGTGGTGCCAGTGATAGTGCCAGCAGAGCTGATCAATCCACCAGTCAACAAGTTACCACCAGTAACGTTGGCGCTGGCGCTGATTATACTGGAAGTGAGTGAATTGGTAACGCTAATATTGTTAGCAGCCAAGTTGCCAGAAGTGCTCAATTGGCCTGTGGTAATCAAGTTACCGCCAGTGATGTTACCTGTAGCACTGACTTGACCACCTGTAGTGATATTACCACCAGCAATGTTAGCCGCCGAAGTAATAGTAGATGTGGCTGATATTAATCCAGCAGTTGTGATATTGCCGCCAATTACGTTGGCTGTAGCTGAAAGAGTAGTACCACTGATTACGTTAGCACCACTAATGTTGCCGCCTGACCCTGATATGCTAATGTTACCACCAGTGATGTTACCTGTAGCACTGACTTGACCACCTGTAGTGATATTGCCACCGGCGACGTTGGCTGCACTTGTAATTGTTCCAGTTGAACTGATTAATCCACCAGTTAATAAATTGCCACCAGTTACATTACCACTCACGCTCAAACTGGTCAATGTTCCAACTGTTGTTAGACTTGAGAAAATAACATTTGAACTTAGTGTGTTACCAGTTAGGCCAGCGGCGTTTACGCTACTTGCTGTAACTCCTGTTAACTGACTACCATTACCAATGAAATAATTGGCAGCAATATTAGCAGTAGTTGTGATGTTGCTGGTTGAGTTTAGTGCTGATACCACATTTGAGCTCAAGCTCAATCCTGCGGCATTTAAGTTGCCGCCTGTGATGTTGCCAGTTGCAGAAATCAATCCACCAGTTAATACATTGCCACCTGTAACGTTACCACTTGCACTTACAACACCAGTTGTGTATTGACCAGTGGTAGCAAATACAACCACATTACCTACGCCGCCTACACCCACAGTGATATTGCCGCCAGAGCTTACCACTGTGATATTTGATGTTCCGTTGTTGATGTTGGCAACTGATGTAATCACACCAGTTAAGAAATAACCATTTCCTAAAATATAATTGCCAGTAACGTTACCAGTGGCACTAACAATACCATTTGTTAAAACGTTGCCACCAGTTATATTGCCTGTTACTGAAACAAACTTCTTGCTGGCAATGGTTTGAACTGTTCCTCCAGAATCTTTGTAAAATAAATTGCCGTCTTGATAGTTGATCGCTAGCTCGCCCAAAGACAAATTGCCGCTGGCAGGCACAGCGTTTGCTGTACCTGAGCGTTTAATTAAAATTGTATTCGACATTTTATTTTCCTAAATTTTTCAAAACTCACCACCAGTTACTACCTGGAAATCATTCACAATTCGTACCCAACTTGTCCAAGTACCTGACCAATAAGCACGGTTCCACTGGATTTTTACATTAGCACTATCCACGGTACCTGGGTAAAACACCTGCTCAATTGCAGTATTAGTGCTGTTTACCACTTCCAATAATCCCACAAAAACCTGACTGTCTAATGGAGTGCCAATAGTTCCAGACCAACTTGTTCTATTTACCGTATACACGCCCATTTGAGTCAGCGTGTTCCAATTGTTTGTGTCGACACCACGATCGGCCATCACACTGGTCAGTGCTTGACCATTGCCTACAAAATTGCCGCCCAACACATTGCCATTAACTGATAGTACACTTGTGGCAGAATTGAACGTGAATGCATTGGCAGTACCAACAACTCCGTTGTTGTTGAACAACACTTCAGTATTGGCACCTGAGACAGTTAAATTTCCAGTGATATTACCAATGAAATTAGCAGCCGTGACATTGCCTGCAACGCTCATTCCAGTTGTGGTAAAGACTGCTACATTGCTAACATTGTTGACCCCAACAGTAACATTGGAATTGACGCCGCCAATTCTTACATTACTATTGCCATTGTTGATTGAACTGCCACCAGACACTACAATACCTGTTAGTTGACTACCATTGCCAATGATATAACTACCAGTAACATTGCCAAGCGTGCTAATATCACCAGCTGCACTTACTGTACCACCAGTTATAACATTAGTACCTGTGATATTGGCTCGAACCGTCAGTGCCGAATTCACATTGCCAGCAATGCTGAGATTGCCTGAAAGATTTAAGTTGGCGCTGGTAATATTACCTGTCACTGAAACTGCGGTACCTGTGTACAAAGCAGCAATAACATTGGCACCAGTGATATTGCCTGTTGCGGATACAGTTCCGCCAGTTCTTATATTTCCGCCAGTGATGTTGGCAGTTGTGACTACTGGGCCAGTCAAGCTGACCAAGTTGCCTGTGTAGGTTGGAAGATATGCGGCTACATTAGCATTTGAATAGTTGGCATTGCCGCCACCGCTAATACCAGTTAGAAACGCACCGTTACCATAATAGTATCTGCTGTAAGTGGTATCAAAGTAGCGAACTGGGCTACCAATGTCGTACACAGAATCAATGCTGGGCACTGTAGTACTGCTCAAAACCACATTGCCAACACCATTTCCAGCTAAGATAAGATCAAGATTGGTTTCGTTTGTGCTGATCCGATTGTTGCTGATTACAACTTGTGAATCTACAGGACCTGCTGCCCAAACGTTAGCAAAATTATTGTTTACGGCGTTGAATGCATCGCGCAAGGATTCGCCGGTGCCGTCGTTAGCAACTTGGCCTACATTGATTATTTGTTGTGGTTCACTCATGCTGAATCTGGATCCTATAGTATATTTACCAGAACCTGACCCTTGCTGAGTTTGAGTCAAACTTCAAATAACTTTTGAAATTCCGCTATATTCTGACGCGAGTATCGTGGGTGTTTGTGAAATTCTGGCACATCTGCTGTGACTGCTCCATGCACTCTAATGAAGTTTGTGTGTGGATAATCTTGCATGACCTTGAGCAGTTGACGTTCCCAGTTGCCAGTGTAAGTTGGGGTAGAGGCACTTTTTTTGTAAAATTCTGAGTCAGCATACACATTATTAAATCTGTTGTTAACACCAGCCATATCAAATCCCAACAAATAGATAGATAGATGTTGATCTCCGGCTGCAATGGCAGCGGCCAATGGGCCAGAACTATAGCCCCAATATTGTTCAGGAACACGATGTGCTCCTAGATCATGAAGTGGTTTTCTAGTGTAAAATTTGTGTTTGAGTGGGTAGCCGCTGTGTTGTATCTGCTCGCTTATTGGACGATCAGTAGCAATTAGTACATCTGGTGTGAAGTCTCTATATAACGCATTACAACCATAGATTGTGCCGTGAGTGCGCAGATGTTCTAAATTTACACCTTTGCGGCTTACTCCGTTGCCTAATACAAATGCTGTGCTCATAAAAAATCCTCCTTGTAGTTAGCAAGGAGGACAGTAGGATCAAATCTAATTAGCTTGTAGCTTTGACCACTTGAGCCAATTGTAGGCTGCCGTTTTGAGCATTGACGCTGTTGATAATCTCTGCACCAGACCATGTGACAGTGCCTTCGTCTGTGAAGAAGTTCACAGGGTAGAAGTTTTCATTGGTGTAGACATTTGGTCCAAGATTGCTGTTGCTATAGTTGTCATAAGTCATGCCGTTCCAATCGCGGATCCACTTGTTGGTAACATAGCTGGCATACACAGCAGAACTGTCGCCCACAGAATATTCAATATTCATCTGTCCGGGTGTTAAAGCACCCACGGCTGCATTTGCCAACACGCATTGACCAACTGGATATGCTGTGCCAGAACCAGAACCAACAGCAGTAGCAGTGAAAATATCACCAACTGCCACATTGCTTGAACCTGCACCAACGGCTGCCCAATTGGTTGTGCCCACCACAGCAATACTATAGGCTTGGCCAACAATGAAACTTTCATCAGCTGTGGCGCTGGCAACATAAGCTACCAAAAACTTGTGAGCACCTTTCTGACGAATCAAACGACCAGCGCCGCCACCAGTAGAAGTACCATTGGCCAACAAAATATTCACTTGTGGCAGAATGATAGGATAACTTGTTGTTGTAGCTGTAGTGCTTAAACCGCCAACCACACCCAAGAAGTCAGCAGCACTCAGTGTGCCTGCGCTGTTGTAAACTGGATCGGTCAATGATCCAAAGTTTGGATAACCTTGATCAACAGGAACTGCCGCAGCAGGTTGGTTGGTTGTTCCGTTAGAATTGATTGTGATACCTTGTGCGGTACCATACTTTTGAATTTTTAGAGCTCTTCCCATTTGATTTCTCCTTATAGAAGCCCAATGCGGGTTCTAGCCGCTACGCAGTGGCAAACTGCATAAAACGCCGAATTGCGTTGACAAGTATTTATGGAAAATGTAAAATGAGTTGGATTGCACCTTAAATATAGCCATGGACACAAACACTCTTATCGCTCAAGGCAACGACCTTAGAGCCCAACATCGCCCACTGGAAGCTCTAAAATGTTATGCTCAAGCATTTGTTGAAGATCCTGATTCCGCAGCAGCCTGGAACAACTATGGCAATGTCATGAGAGAGTGCGGACAACCTGCTAGGGCTTTGCCGTTTTTACAACATGCTATCATACTGGAACCCAGTTCAGCCACAGCGCAATTCAATCTTGCTGTAGCATTGTTACAGATGGGCAACTATCAAGCCGGGTGGAGACAGTACGAAACTCGCTGGAACTACGAACATTTGGCAGGACAACTGCCCAAATACTCACAGCCTCGATGGACTGGCCAAGACCTCAAAGATAAAACCATCCTGGTAGAGGGAGAACAAGGGCATGGCGACAACATTCAGTTTGTGAGATTTATCTACAATCTGCATGTGATGGGTGCAAAGATCAAACTCAAGGTAACGGACTCACTGATTCCTTTATTTGCCGGAAGTCCACTTATTGAAACCATTGGAAGATATGTGGATGATGTAGGCGACTTTGACTACTGGACTCCTATCATGAGCATTCCTGGCATCTTGGGAGTCACATTAGAAAACTTACCAAAGCCTGTGAACTATCTCAATGCCGATATGGGCAAGCAACAAGAATGGCTGCAACGCCTGGGTCCAAAGAATCGCATGCGAGTGGGATTCTGTTGGAGTGGTAGAAAAGACAACTGGCTGAACGAGCACAAAGGCATGCCGTTCCCTGTGATGCTAGATTTGATCAAAGCCAACCCACAATATGAATGGGTAAACTTGCAGATTGATGCCAGTGAGGAGGAGGAAGCAGAACTGGCTGCCGCTGGTGTAAGCAGATTCCCAGGTACCATACAAAGTTTTGCTGACACTGCGGCACTGATCATGGCCATGGATGTGGTGATTGGTGTAGACACTGCTGTGAGTCATTTGAGTGGTGCGTTGGGACGACCCACTTGGATTATGCTCAACTGGTTTGGCACAGACTGGCGTTACCTGTTGAATCGTGACGACTGCCCTTGGTATTCAACTGCGCGACTGTTTAGACAGCCGGTACAAGATGACTGGGCGTCAGTCACAAAAAAAGTTGCCCAATATCTTTCGTGGTTTAAAGTTTAACTAACTTTAGAAAATCCTCACGCCAGGGCACATTAAAAATATGCATGCCCTTGGCTGTGACTCTATTGGGATGTAACAAGTGTGTTAGAGTTGGAAGTCTGGTCCAATGCACTCCAGGTTTGTGATGATGCTCTTGATGAAATCCTGAGTTAAAACAAAAAGTATTGTACCACCAATTGTATATGCCTACAGAATCTTGTGTGGTATCTCCTCTACGATCATGAGCTCCCCAATGTTCTCCGTAGTGCCAGGCAGAATTTAGAAATTGCATTAATGGGCATAACAAAAAAAACCACCATAGGGCATATTGAAAATTCAACAACAATAAAATCACAGTAAACACTGCTATGGTGATTACTTCTCGCCGCCAATGCGAGCGTTTAACCAATGGCATCGATCTTATTTTACCAGTTAGCCATCCATATAAAAAGTTAGTTTTTACTGTCCATCCCAAACAAAATTTCCAAGCATTTTCAGCTTGGCCGTTGGCTCCGTTGGCCAGTACACTGATTGGATCCTTGCTCATTGGTGGATCGTTTACAAATTTGTGATGAATCAAATGTGCATTTCTGTACACTTGCACAGGTGTTGCACCAGCCACGGACAACAAGCATTCATACACATGATTTAATTTTTTATTGTTGAATGTTTCCCAGTGGGAATGATGATGTATTGATGTATTGTTGCAACACAACATCAACATAACATGCAGTGGTAAAAACAATACCCACCATACAACATCTGGGTTTTCAATTGCAAACACCAATGGCACTGCTACAGTTACCAAAGTTTGAACTAACAAAAATGCATCTCTAACAGAGTGTTTGAATAATTTCATAAAATATATTTTACTGAATTTGGAAATACTGCTCTCCAATCCAACTTTCTTTTTTTGTCAAGATCATCTAAATATTTTAAAAATAATAAATTTTCTCCGGCCTGATTGTAAGTGATGACTGTTTGCTTACCTTGTTTATTTTGGGGTAGTGTTTGATTAACCCAATCAACTACTTCTGTGTAGTATTCTTTATTCAATTGGGAAATTGTAACGTTCACGCTAAAAGTTACATTGTTAGGCACAGCATCAACCAACCATAAGATGTTATCAACCACTTTGTTCCATTTGGCTGGCCAACGCAGGTATTCAAATCTTTCACCTACCCCATCAATGCTAAAACAATACTGAATTTTTTGAAATTGAGCAGATTTATCTAAAAAACTTTGTTTGGGCATTACTGTACCATTAAAATGAACTCTTACATTTTGGTCCGAGTTCAAATTTTCTAACATGATTTCAGAACTGTGATTCAACATAGGTTCGCCGCCACAAATAATAACTCCTGTCATTGTTTTGGCTTTAATAATAACCTCTTGATCAATTTCTCGTGGATTTCCCGGAACAATTGGCATGCCAAGTTCGTGTTGCCAACGAGTGCTGGCCTCAGGACCACATGTCACACAGGCAAGATTGCAAATTGATCCAGGATGAAAAGTTGCTGATCCAGGACAACTGCTAGATTTTGTTAGTTCCATCCAAATATTTAGCCAACAAAAAACCCGCCGAAGCAGGTTCTTTGC
>Ga0214919_10010411_pt1 | contig 11788 bp, 12 predicted proteins | sample LL1503_MetaG_FD_177994 | JGI IMG/M metagenome (GOLD analysis project Ga0214919, IMG submission 177994) | Freshwater microbial communities from Lake Lanier, Atlanta, Georgia, United States - LL-1503 | ecosystem: Environmental > Aquatic > Freshwater > Lake | place: USA: Georgia | collected...
GGTTCGAATCCATCCGCCTCCACCATATATTCGGGGGATTGGTATACTTGGCTAACACACCTGGTTTGCAACCAGGAGCAAACGGTTCGAATCCGTTATCCTCCACCAATTTTGCTCTGTAAGCATTGCTGGCGATGCAGGCGCCTTGTAAGCGTCAGAAGAGGGTTCAATTCCTTCACGGAGCACCAAGTTTAGGTCTCAAAGTGTTCACGGACGCACACGACATTATTACCCATAAACGCCGCACATTTGATAAATAAATGTAGGAGAACAAAATGTTTTACTACATGTATCAAATAAAGAATAAAATAAACGGCAAAATTTATGTAGGAGTCCATAAAACTTCTAACATAAATGATTTTTATATGGGTTCTGGCAAAGTTATAACTGCCGCTATCAATAAGTATGGCATTGAAAATTTTGAGAAAATTATTCTTGAAAATTTTAATAGCAGTAAAGAAATGTTTAACCGAGAAAAAGAGATTGTAACAGACGAATTTTTATTGCGTGATGATGTATATAATCTTCGACGCGGTGGCACAGGTGGGTTTGATTACCTTAATAAAACAGGTCAAAATAACAGCACCAAACAACATCTTAAAGGCGGTAACGCATATGCGACTCATCTTAAGAATGATAAAGAATTTCGTGATGCAGAATCGGCAAGGAAATCTGAAATAAAAAAGAAACAATATGCTAACGGTATGATTAGTGTATTTAAAAATAAAGAATTACAACAAGAATTGTCGGAAAGAGCAAAACAAGTAAATTTAGGTTCAATGTGGATTAACAATAATACATACGAACGCAAGATCAAAAAGACTGACTTAATCCCAGATGGGTGGGTCAAGGGAAGATTAAGGCTCCGGTAGTGTAGCGGTTTATCACGCAACCCTGTCACGGTTGAGGTCACGGGTTCGATTCCCGTCCGGGGCGCCAAGTTATGGAGAAGCGGGTGCTACGGCATCTGTTATCCACCAAGTTTTAGGATAGCAACAGCAAACAATCCAATTTCACTGTAAATGAAAAAAAGATGCTATCCTGTTTTATTTGCAACCTTAGCTCAGTTGGTAGAGCGCAAGCCTGAAGAGTTTGGCGTCCCAGGTTCGATCCCTGGAGGTTGCACCAAATTTACTCCGGTCGTCTAGTGGCTAGGACGCCAGCCTTTCACGTTGGAGAAGCGGGATCGAAACCCGTTCGGAGTACCAAGTTTTATCTGTGCGTGAGAAAGTCTGGTCAATCTACTCGCCTTGGAAGTGAGAAATCGTAGGTTCAAATCCTACCGCACAGACCAGTTTAATGTCGCAGTAGTCTAATGGTAGGACGCTTATAAAGGTTATCCTGTTAAGGATACAGTCAGCACAATCAAATTCCATGTCTAGGAAGAGATCCGGGTTCGAATCCCGGCTGCGACACCAAGTTTATGTCCCATTCATCTAGAGGCCTAGGATAGTACCCTTTCACGGTATTCACAGCGGTTCGAATCCGCTATGGGACGCCAAGTTTTGTAAGTGTAGATGTAGCGAAAGTAAGGCGTCGAAAACCTTATGAGGCAACGGTTCGAGTCCGGCAACATGGCAACTGCTAAGTAACTACTAGTACTACGTACCTCTATCCTGTCCGCGGCTTAGAAGAAAATACAGGTAGAATGGTAGCAATGAGTGAGGTGCTACTACTTACAAATTTATTATTCCGGAAAACCCGAGCTAGGTGCATGGGCGTGACTGTTAATCACTGGTTAGGTGGGTTCGAACCCCACATCCGGAGCCAATAATTAAATACAATATGTCAAAAATTGATTACTATGCAGATACATTTACATACTTTAAAACATTACATCCAACCATTATAAATGGAAACGTGTTAGACTATGGGTCTAATTACGGAATGTTTTTAGATAGCAGTAACGGTAATTTTAAACAGGAAACATATACTGGTATAGATATAGATAACGAAGCATTACTAGAAGGGAAAAAGTTATTTCCAAATGCTACATTTATACACTATAACGGCTTCAATCATATATATAACCCTAACGGTATAAAAGGTTGTAGGCCACTATTAGAAAACGAGCATTACGATACTATAATTAGTTACAGTGTTTTTACACATACAACAATAGAGGATATGCTCGATACAATTAAATGGCTTTATCTTAAATTAAAGCCAGGCGGCAAATTATTGTTAAGTTGGCTAGATGTAGATAATACACTAACCAATCAAGCATTTTATAACAAAAGAATTAAAGATTTAGGGTATTGTGATATAATCAAAACTGATGATTACGCATATCTTAATGATAACAAATTAAGTAGAACTGCTGAAAGCAAGAAATGGCTTTTACTGTTCTTTAAGAAAGATTATTTGTCTAATATTTTAAGTGATTACAAACATGTATTAGTGCCGCCACCGCAGAGTGCCGGGTGCATACAGAGTTGTATTATTATAGAAAAATAATGTATCCCTAGTGTCAGCGGCAGCACGTCGGTCTCCAAAACCGTTAGGCTTGGTTCAAATCCAAGGGGGTACGCCAAGTTTTAGGATGCGAACAGCAAATTTTAAATTCAACTTTTAATTGAAAAATAAGCATCCTGTTTTATTGTTGGGGCATAGCGTAATGGTAGCGCAACGGGCTTTGAACTCGTCAGCCTTGGTTCGATTCCAAGTGTCCCTGCCAACCACACCAAGGAGCATATTATGGTCTTACTATTGATAGTAATTATATTTTGTGCTCTGTATTTTATTATGAGAAAACTTTAAAGGAAATGATATGAAACGTTCAGCGAAACGATAGTGTCAATCCGGATCCCGTATATGGTCCAGGGTTGGCACATTAAAGACAATTTAATATGCAATTAACCCTCACAAACATTAAGGTGATGTAACCGGCTCTTAACCGGTAAAACACGGATCGTTACCGTGGTGTGGGACCATATACGGACTCGTAACTTAAAAGTAAAGTATCGGACTTTTAATCCGACTAAGAAGGGGCGGTACCTTCCGGGTTCACCATTACCATATAAAAACACATTGTCCTAGGCTGTGACCTAGTCCATCAGAAGTCCTTAGAGACAGAAGCAATGTGTTTCTATATGGTATTATATTGAAGTACATTGTGGAGAGCACTGTGTAGATTGAGAAGGTTTGATTCCGACTCACTACATCACTCGGTATCCTGCGGCCGCAACAGTGTGCTTCAATATGGTAACCATAGTGTAAAGGTTTAGCACCTCACTCTGTGAAAGTGATAGAATGGGATCGTTCCCCATTGGTTACCCCAGAGCAGATCCTGGTCGTGTAGCAAAGCCCCACGTTATACATAGTATATACAGTGGGTGGCTCAGGATGAAATCAACCACGAAACAATTTTTAAAGTTTTCAACATCCGACCTAACGGGCGAAAGTCAGGAAACTCGGGACTTGTGGCAAGTGCGTGTAGGAGAAATTTACTTTGGTATTATGTAAAAATTTACTTTGTTGTTTCGTCAAACTACCTAGATATAACAAGCAACACAAACAGGACTAGGGAACACTTGCCTTATTGGTCCGGGTTGTGGCAAAGATTAATGTTAGGATAGAACAGAATCCCGGCTACAGGATGTTGAATACATATATGCCCTGGTAGCGCAATTGGTAGAGGCAATGGTCTAAGAAGCCATCCAGTGCGAGTTCGAATCTCGCTCAGGGCACCAATACATAGGGTAAATATATTCTTTATAAGGAAAAATATATGTACACAATCAAAGACGTCGCATGGTATAGTGTTGTAACATTAAGAGACACCGCACTAGAAAATCACCTACGTGGGCTCAGGAAATTTTATCCAGATCTTGATGTATACACCATAGATAATAATGCCGGACATTATGATATAAGTCCAATAGCTGAACGATATAATGTTAAGGTATTAGTCAATGAGACTACTCAACCACTTCCACTTACTATAACACAAGATAATTGGAGCAAAGAGCTTTTTAAAAAGCATAAGGTATTGTGCTTCAGTTCAGATGATATACAGATTTTTGAAGGTGGATTCATAGAAAAGAGTCTAGACCTAATCAATCAAGGTGACGAAATTGTCAGCTTTTCTACAAATAGAGATGCCGTGGCCTACATGTACACCGAAAGATATTTTAAGGATGTAGGATTCGAGATTACCAAGCCCGGAAAAGAATATACCGGTGCTGAGTTTTTGGATGCCATGGTAATGAAGGCCTACGGAAAGTTTCCACAAGTCGGCGAATATTGGAGATGGGAAGAAGACATAAAATGCTGGCGTAGTAGATATGTCGGTAATCCAATCCCGGGAATATTAGGAAAAGATTGCGTTAACGAAAAGCTACGTAATATGGGTATCCCATATTAGTATAAAAATTTAGCCTACTAGCTCAGTGGTAGAGCACCGTCTTGATAAGGCGTAGGCCCTTGGTCCGATTCCAAGGTAGGCTACCAAATTAAAGCGCTCGTAGTATAATGGATAATACTCTAGGCTACGAACTTAGTAATGGTGGTTCGATTCCATCCGGGCGCACCACAAACAATATTAAATACATTATGTTTGCAAAATTAAATAAATCCTTTAAAATCGATGATTGCACTATCGGTGACGAACTTATTTCGTATGGTCCTTATATAAAATATAATGATATACAACACATAAATGTTAATAAATTATATGAAGTGATACCTGAAATGTATAGAAGATTTTTTGATCACAAATTTATGACTATAACAGAAGATATTGTGCCACATAAAGATAATGGTACTCTTGCATCTATAAATTTTTATATGAAGGCTAATAGTGGATTGACAAAGTTTTTTGAATTTACTACAGACAATCCCAACATACATAAACTCGATAATCAAGGTAATGGTGCAAACTATCAGTCAAATCAATTAAAATTACGTAAGGTTTTTGTAGCTCAAGATTACGATGCATACTTATTAGATGTAACACTTCCACATGCTGTAGAATTTAAAGCACCTAGACCAATTCTTCGTACTGCATTAGTGTTACAAACAGCTACATTTAATTTTCAACAAGTTTTTAAAATGTTGGAAGAAACAGGAAATATATAAAATTAGGAAGATTGGCAGAGCGGTCGATCGCATCAGTCTTGAAAACTGAAGGCTCGAAAGGGTCCGTGAGTTCGAATCTCACATCTTCCTCCACTAAATAAGTAGATGCGAATACATGAACTACTAGTTGAAACTGCTGAAGAAGATCGTGCTATTATGAGCCTTGCTGATACTATCTACGACTATCTACAGCAATACGCTGATACAGAGTTAGACTACGATGAAACAGGCGTGATACATATTGGACGCATTGGAGATCTATTTGACACTCCAATTCCTGCAATGGATACAATACGTTTGGCAATATCATCAGATGAGGCCATTGTAGATCTAGCACGTAGATTACACGGTAAAGCAACTCCAGCAGATTCACACTTAGGTGAGTGGGATCCTATGGAAAAGGCAATATCGTTAAATGCTGATTACCTATCCACTAACCGTATGCGTAATATCATAGCACACGAACTAAGACACGCCATGGACGATATGAAATCGCTAAACAGGGCTAATCAAAGTACAAGATATCGTACAGCAAGAAATCCAGCAGATCGGGAAGATCCAGATACAGCCTATAGGGCAGAACCTGCAGAAATTAATGCTCGCTTTGTTGAAGCATTACATTTTATCACGCCAGTGATACCCAAATTGGCTTATTTAGATCCAACAGCATTTAGAACAAAGATGACGGCGTATCTAAATAGAGCATTTGAAGTTAAACACATTGCAGACATATATCCGGAAAAAATAGATAGTCCTCACTACAAGAGGTTATTGCAACGAGCATGGGAATTTATTAACAAAGAACTGGCTCATGTAAAATCAAAATCAATTGACACAGCGGGCGAATAAGTATATAATATACTTACGACCGTGAGTGGAATATGGCAGACCTCCAAGAGCAACATTGTACGTTGTGAGGGACCGGGCAAGGAATATAATTCACAGCCCTTGTAGGTTCGAAACCTACCGGTCGTACCAACTATAAAAAAAGAAAACATGGAACATTTTTACAATAATATACAAGGCTGGACAGATGGTATAGATACACTGTACCATCAAATGGTTAATTCTGTACCAGTCAGCACAGAAACAGTACCTACTAGACAATTTTATTTTGTAGAAGTAGGAACTTGGAAAGGTAAGAGCGCAGCATTTATGGCTGTAGAAATTCTTAACTCGGGAAAAGACATAAAATTTGATTGTGTTGATACTTGGCAAGGTAGTGATGAAGAAGGCCACCAAAGAGACGAGTACGTTATTTCAAATTCACTGTACGAACATTTTGTAGAAAATATGAAACCTGTGGAAGGCTACTACAATCCTGTACGTGCAACCAGTGTCGATGCTGCTAAACTTTATGAAGATGGTAGCTTAGATTTTGTCTTTATTGATGCAGCACACGATTATGAAAGCGTCAAGGCAGATATTGCTGCATGGGCTCCAAAAGTGCGGTCGGATGGTTTCCTTGCCGGGCACGACTTTTATCCTGAAGATCCTAATATTGATGTCGCAAGAGCAGTATTTGAAGCATTCTCCGATGTAACAGCATTACCTTGGTGTTGGAGTAAGAGGATGTAATTAAAAAATTTGGAACGGTCCTATAATGGTATTAGAGCAGATTGCTAATCTGTCGCTCGGCGTAATCCGGGTTCTGAGTTCGAGTCTCAGTCGTTCCGCCAAATAAGTTATTATGAATAATTCTATAGAATTAATGTGTGGTCCAGAAGATGACCAAAGATTACTATCTATATCTTTACCAAAAAATGAAGATTGTTTAAGTGTAATTTCAGTAGGATTTACTGGAGGAATAGATAGTGCTTTTTTACTATATCTAGTAATTAAATTAAATTCAATACAAGAAATACCATATATTATACAACCAATAACAATACTCGGTGATAAGTTTATCGAACAACTTGAATATATACCTAAAATAATAGATTATATAAAAAAAACAACTAATCAACAAGTACATGATACTAGATTTATTCATATTGACGATACTACAATAAACGCAACAAAACAACTTAATCAAGGATTTGGAGAAGCTTTAACATACTCTAAATTATTATGTTTAGGAGATAATGAACATCCTCCGTTATTAACAGTAAATTATTTGAGAAATTTTACAAAAGATCCTAAAATTTATCAACCTTTTCAAAAACTAAGGAAACCGCACATAATAGATGCGATGATCAAATTAGATTTAGAAGAGCTGATAAACTTAGCACCTAAGTGCCTTTACTATCATAAATACTGGAACAGTCATTGCGATATCTTTTTTTGTAAAGAGCGCCGATGGGCCTACAACTTATTGAAAAGAAATGATCTGTTAGAACAATTTTTATCAAGGGATCCAAAATAATATGTTAGATCAAGCTACAAAAGAAAAAACTAATTCTCAGGAAATTATTAGTGATGTTCCATTAGATGGAGCGTTTTGGGATTCAAAATTACCTGATAATACAGTAATTTATAATGCAGGTGTTGGTGTTGGTGGTACTACTTGTTTTACTTTTGATTCAATGGTTACCATGGCAGACGGCACATTAAAAAAGATATGTGATGTTCAAGTCGGAGAATATGTATATAATCATAATAAAACCTCAATTAATAAAGTTACATTAATAGAAAAAACAAAAGATTTATATTGGGGAGAATTATATACTCCAACAAACGAGTATGCTCCATTTGCTACAACTAACCATCCATTATATATAAATGGAGTGTTATCTTCAATTGATCCAACAGAATGCTATCGAACATATCCTTGGTTAGGAAAAACTGCTAAACTTGAACCGGTAAAAGTTACAAAATCAACTGAAGAGCATGTTTATAATTTATGGTTAGATGGTGACGGAACATATATTATAAATGGATTCGGAACTACCTCAATTATTGGGGATGGAGGAATATGGTTAATCTTTATTAATAAAGGTATAATGACCGCCGATGATGCAATAAAAACAATACATTCTCTAATCAGCTTTGTCCATCAAAGCCCTAGTACTGCATATGGAGCAAAAATAATAAGTGAAATTGTATGTAACTTATTGAAAAACAACAATAAAATTCTTAAACGCATAGCTGAAAGAAGACAATCTGGAAAATTGCCACCATTTTTAATATTATTATTTGTAAAATTAGTTGGATCTATTGCATTGTTAATTAATAAATTAAAAGGAAAATAATATGGCAACCGGTAACACACATAATTGTATTATATTCAATTCAATGTTATTTCATAGTAATAGCACAATTACTGGCTTCATGGATCCGTTTCCAGCAGCGATGAGAAAATTCCAGGAGTGGAATTCTCATACAAACACAAGCATCAATTATTATCATCGTGCAGAAAAAGTAGTTACTTTGATTAAAGAACAAAAAGGTCATACTACCCAAACATGGGATTATTATTATGAAAAATATGTCAAGCATATCGAGACTGATTTATTAGCTGAAAACTTCGAAGATGTAGTTAAAAAAATAGAAGAAATGATTATCGATTGTGAATTAGCATTTGGAATTTTAACACAAACTGGTGGAGTTTATATAAATTCGTATATACCGTTTTCTGAAAAATCATTAAAAAATATTAAGATCAATGATAGATTGTTAAGTTTAAAAACTAATTTAAACGAGCTCGAAATAGACAATGTAGCAGGTTATATTACCACTGTTCGACCATTAGTTACATTAGTAAGTAGCAGCGGAATAAGATTAACTTGTGCAGATTCAACTCCGGTGACTCTTGAATTTGGAGATATATTAATCGCTTCGGTTTGTAAAGACAGAAATATTCCAGTTATGGATAATGATACATTTCGTTGGGAACCATGCATAGATGTTATAATGTGTGGCACAGGAGAAGTAGTAAATATCATAACAAATGATCCGTTATGTTATGCTGCCGGTGATGAAAAAAATAGATGGATTTGGACTCAACGAATTCCTAAATAGTGTGACGGTGGCGGAGTGGCCCAACGCATCAGTCTGCAAAACTGTAAAACCGTCGGTTCAAATCCGACCCGTCACTCCAACTAAGATAGTAAATAAAATTATGCGGGCATGGTGCTAGTGGTAACACATAACTTTGCCAAAGTTAAATTACGAGTTCGATTCTCGTTGCCCGCTCCAGTTAAGGATAGCAACAGCAAATTTCCAAATCTTTTCTTGAAAAAAAGCCAAAAAATGCTATCCTGTTTTATATGTAAGATGCTACTACTTTTGAAAAACGTAAATTAGCATCTATACCGGGATGTATTAAATCTCTTGCTAAATCTGCATTTGGAATCCAAATTTTTTCAGATGGTATTTCGATATATTTTATTTTACGAATATCACACATATGTTTTATAGCCATTGAATTTTTTAATCTATTAAGAATTGCATTATTGTCATCAATTCCGCTCCATGCTTTTAAAAACCCTTTATAATCGTTATGATTGTTATTATAATCCCAAATTAAATTTATGGTATCACTAGTTAAATCTTCGACTAATTCCAATCTTTCCATAGGCGGTTGGCAAAAAACTACAATTCTAGGTTTTATTTTATCAATCCAACCGTGGCATAATCTAAATGCAGTATCAGCCGCGCCGGCTCCTACACCTAAATTTGCACATCTTAATTTTAATTCAGATGAAACTAATTCAGCCCAAATATTTTCTACAGGTAATCCTATACCTATAGTATAACTACATCCTAAAAACATCATGGAAGAATGTTCGCTACTAAATTCTTTACAACGAAATCCGTTACTATTAAACTTATAAGTAAATTTTTTATCTATCCAATTATATTTTTTTAAATCATCATATCTATTAGCTAAATTACCATAATAAGCGCCTTCCCAATCAGATGGCAACCAATCTAATGTGCTATTAGGAGTATATCTTGTATTATAATTTAATTTTTGATCCATATTGATTTAAAATATAACATATGTATGTTACTATATTTTATTTATTTAGAGAGATATTATGAAAAACTTATTATGGTGTCCCATTGATATTCCTAAGATTCCTAATTCATTTAATGAATGTGTTGGAGAGAAATGGTTGTTTTGGAATAAAACAAATTTTACAGAAAAACAAGAGACACCATACAATATTTCACAATGGACCAAACATGCGCTTGAAACTTATCCAGAATTTATCAAATGGTTTGAGTACCTGCCTTACAAGTCAATTCGTAATATAAAGTTTAATGTTCAAATGGAAGCAGTGAAACCGCATATTGATTTTACTCAACCAAAACTAAAACCTGAACTATTTGAAAATAATGTTGATAACGAACCATGTGGTTATAGAATTCTTATAGCAGGCAAGCGTAACAATTCATTATATGTTATGAATAAAGATAGTAAAATATATTGTAATATGCCCGATGATACAGATGTTTATGTTTTAGGACATACTTCTACATTACACGGGGTTGAAGATGAATTAGGAAGAAAAACAATTTTTGTTCATATTGAAATAGATAAGGATAAACATAATGAAATTTTAATGCGTAGTGTAGAAAAATATAAACAATACGCTATTTGGAATTTATAAATATGGAAGATAGAAGTGCCGGGCACTAAGCAACTTGGAAAGTTGTTCCACTCTGTAAAGGGTGACAGTTCGACTCTGTTATCTTCCTCCAATCATGGTAGAGTAGCATAGTGGCTAATGCACCAGCTTCATACGCTGTTTATCGTGGGTTCGAGTCCCACCTCTACCACCAATTTTTATTTGCTATTTGCAAATAGCAAATGTTAGGATACTAACAGCAATTTTTACAAGCCAAACTAGAGGTTGTGGGTTCGAGTCCCACCGTTAGTGGAGCATAGCAATGCTAACGTAGATCAGTCGGTAGATCGCAAGTCGTAAAAAATGTATCCTGTTTTATCTAGTTCCTTAGTTTAATGGTAGAACGCTGCTTTGACTTGGCGAAGATGAAAGTTCGATTCTTTCAGGAACTACCAACTCTCTGTAGTACAATGGATAGTACCACTCACTCCTAACGAGTTAATAGGGGTTCGATTCCCTTCGGAGAGACCAGCATATAAATATCTATATGTTTAAAAAATTAGAGTTATCAATTGACAATTTAAAACTATCAAAATTGATAGGAGAAAAATCTTATTGTCCTCCAAATGTTGTAGAGCTTGAAATCAAAGATAAAGTTTATCTATATGAAGAAATAAAAAAATATATCGATTTTAAAATTGAACCCGACTATGAACTAATAGGAATAATAAAATACCCCGGTACATTTCCGCACAGAGATGGATGGAATGTATCTCTTAACTATTATATGAATACCAATAATGAAATAACTACATTTTGGAAAAAAGAAAACGATGAATATATAGCAGGAGACATAGGTTACAATTTTGATGATTCTTTAAAAGAAATAGGATCGTTTCAAGCAAACAAAAATGAATTTTATCTGTTGGATACCAAAATAATTCACTCAGTGAAGGTAATAAATCCAGCTGATATAAGATTTATATTAAGAGTTGTTTGGCTTAATAATTCATTTGAAGAAATACTAAACAGCATAACACCCCTGTAGCCCAATTGGTATGAGGCGTCTCTCTCAAAAGGAGAATTGTGACAGTTCGAATCTGTCCAGGGGTACCATCGGTCTTTGGTGAAACGGATATCATCTTTGTCTTCGAAACAAAAGTTGTGGGTTCGATTCCTGCAAGACCGGCCAA
>Ga0214919_10010413_pt1 | contig 11788 bp, 4 predicted proteins | sample LL1503_MetaG_FD_177994 | JGI IMG/M metagenome (GOLD analysis project Ga0214919, IMG submission 177994) | Freshwater microbial communities from Lake Lanier, Atlanta, Georgia, United States - LL-1503 | ecosystem: Environmental > Aquatic > Freshwater > Lake | place: USA: Georgia | collected 2015-03-15
ACTCGTCCTAATTTTTTATTATGAATAGTAATTCATAATAAAAAAATTGTTTCCTCATTACATTCGTCCTAATTTTTATTTGCTTCATTTCATTCTCCAAATAAAAAATTGTTTCCTCGTTACACTCGTCCTAATTTTTTATTATGAATAGTAATTCATAATAAAAAATTGAAAATACATCTATAATATTGTTATATTACTAATTTTTTGATGAGTGATAACCCACCTATCGCAGTCCAACCAAAGGCAATATTAAAATCATTAAATAGTAATAACGGAGGGAATCCATACAACCAGGATCGAGGTTTCACCTTGAGAACTCCTGTTGCCAACTGGATAATCATTGCTGATGGCAATGGCATGAACGGTGGTAGTGGAGGAGTAGACTTTGGTAGTCTTGCTGCTGACACAGTCACCCGACATGTAATAGAATGCTTGAGTAACCTTGCCGAGAATCCACCGGATGGTTTTTTTACCAAGCTCTTCAAAGATGCCAATGATGCCGTGCGCGTAGCATTTGATAAAATAGTTGGGCCTGGTAACCACAAGACATTGGCGGCTGGTTGTACCTTAACTATTATTGGTCAACTTTCCAATCGTGACATAATTACGGCATATGTTGGTGACTCACCTGCCGGAATGGTAATACAACGGAAAGATGAGTTAGCTGACTGTGTCTCTTTCATAGATGGATACCAACATTCGCCAGATAATATCGAGGAGGGCCGGCGTATTGTAGGCACTGGGTGTTCGATAGCTGAGCTGTTTTATGAATTAATAGATGGTTCTAGATTACCAATATATGTTCAGACAGAAGATGGTATTCAAAAAAAGGTGCTTACTGAGGCTGAACGTGCTTTGTTAAAGCCATGTGACATTTATTTTACTCCAGCTCAAAGAATTCGACGTCTTAATATGTCTCGATCAATGGGAAACTTTGATCTTGAACATCTTGGCGTAACAGCAGTACCAACTGTTGTTCGATTCAGTCCATTTTCGGGAGATGCGATTAGTATTTGGGCAGGCAGTGACGGATTATCTGACACAACTCCCAAGGAAGCTATACTTCATTCCATCTTACGGACAGATGTGGTTGGCTCAGAAGAAGCAGCAACTGAGGCTTTGTTACATGCTGGCGTTGAGTTCGGGCATAAGAAATTTGGTGCGGTAATGGACAACATTGTGGTTGGTGTTCTGTTTGATTACACAGTTCGCTTTCAATGTGTTGCTGAGGTTGTTGGAGCCAAAAGGCGTCGCATAGAAACGCTCGAAGGTGAAAATGTAGCCCTTGGAGTTGAACTAGCCTCTTGTAAAGCTGAACTTGCGTCTTTTAAAGCAGCCGTGGGTGATGCTGAAGAGAGTGCTTCTAATTCCAGTTCATCTAGTACTGCGGTTAGTGGTGCTGGAGGAGGAGGTGGTGGCGGAGGAGGAGGAGGAACTACTGGAGGAACTAAGAGGCCAAGACCGGCAGCATAATAAAATAATAATTTAATTTATATTTATAAATTAATTTAGACATGTACATTAGCAAGGACTTCGGTTGGTTCCATATATTTTTTAGCAAGTAATTCTTCATCAACATCAATTTCAACTTTAGTTTTAGAATAAGGATTTGAGATGGATTCAGTAATTTCATCATTTAAAAACATAATATTTTTCTTATAGAAATAGTCTAATAGTTCATATGATAATCCCATCACCTTGGAATTCTTATACGTACTCTTATACGGGATACTCAAGTTATCTTTAAAATTTATGAATGGTAATGATTTTATACTGTTTGGTTTTCCACTATGATGGAAGGTAACCGTAATATCATTTTGTGGAAGCCATTCATACCACAAATAAACTTCTATTGGTACCCATTCATTAATTTTATTATACTTAATTCTTCCTTTAATTATCATAGTATCATTAAAGTCTACGATGATATCAGATGGTGTATCATTTCATAATTTGATGTTAGGATCTTGATTCCACTTGAGATTCCGTTTCTTGTATATATCTTGTAATCACTATAGAAATTAGAATATTTAAATTCAGTATTAACACCATCTAGCAAGCGTTTAATAGCAACCGATGGAATAACAATGTGATTATCATACTTACCCATGAGAATACCGTAGATTGATTTATTGGTGGTATTAAATAGGATTGATCCAATGTGAACATCTTTGGACTGACACTTTAGATAGGCCATTGGTGGTAAATAATCACTATTAAAATTCTTATAATAATATTCGATGTGATTAATTGGTATTAAGGTTTCTGAGGAGAAGAAAAAGTCATTAAATTTATCTGCTGGAATTTTATACTTGAGATCATTAATAGTATAAGTAAAATCATTGTACTTGCTACAAGAATATAATGCTAAGTTTAATTCATATGAGGAATGAATTAAATTAACCTTAAAAATATCATCATTGTGTTCGAGATGAATATAATTATATTTATATGGGAAGGCAACAGATATAAAATATTGCTTGTCAAGATATTTTATGGGAATCATATCAAATTTTATCTGGATATTGGTTTCGGATTTGGGAAGCCATGGGAAGAGAGAGGTGTCTATGTAATTCTCATTTGTTTCAATCACTAGCTTTAAGAAGTGCATTATTATATAGAGATATGGGGATTGGTGGAAGGGATTGGATTATCAATTTTTATTTGGGCGCTAGCAAAGCTGGAATGAAATGAGAAAACAGTTTTTATTTGATGAATAAAATGAATCAAATAAAAATTGGGGCGAACATAGTGAGAAAACAGTTTTTTAACAATGTGTTTCTATATAATTTTTCATTGATTTCTGTATTAAATTAATATATTCATTTAATTCTGGATCTAATGAATGTTTATATTTTTCTAAATTAATAGAATTATTACAAACATAGTTTAAATTAGTATCATTTGGATTATTAAAAAGCGGATTTGTAGGATTATTTAATAAATAGGTAACATCTATATACATTTGATTATCAATTGATGTTATTATATCTAAATTTACTTTAGCATTATTTGTTTCTTCTTCATTTTTTTGTATATTTTGATTTAATGTATCATTTTCTAAACTATATACAAATATAAATTTACTTTTAGCAACATTAGATATCCATTTTTTTTTATTTGTATTTAAATTATACAATGTAGTACTATCAAATAAATTCCAACGTATATATTTATTATTTTTATAAATAAAAATATTTGATATATTTCCATATATCAATGCTTTAATTATACTTTTTTCGATGGTGAGTTCAGGTTGAATTGAACTTTTGTCAATATAATCAGTATTTGTTTTACTACTCAAAATATATTTAAAATTATTATATTGATTATTACATACATTAATTATATTTAAAAATATATCATAATTAATACCATATTTATTACACCAATTATTAATTTCTAATTTAATATAATTTGGTATTTCACTAACTTTAATATTTTCACTTAATTTTTGTTTGAAAGAAGAAATGTCGTCATTTTTTAATAGAAGCTTAATCAAATAATTATAATCATCTAAGCTAATTAATTTTGTATTTTTATTAATAAAATTTTTATATATTTTAAAAAAATTAATATAATTATCATTAATTAAGTTAATGGTATTATTTTCATATAGTATATGTGGAAATGTTTTTTTAAATAGGGAATATATATTATAAATAAGTAAAATATCTGATTGTTTATTACCAAAAAAATAATTAAATTTTTCAATATCTTTAACAACTGTTAAAATATTATTTTTTACATTTATCAAAAAATATATAATAAACAATACAATTTCAAAAATATTAAATTTATGACTAATAATTAATGGATAAAAATATGACATATCTAATAATTTATTTTTTGTAATTTTTCTTAAATTAACTAAATAATCATATAATTTTGTTTTTAAAATAACTGCATTTAAAATTGGAGAATTAAATAAAAATATTCCAAGTGAAGATCTAATTATATAATTAAAAAAATCCTTGGATATTATTTTTGTATTTTTATATTTTGTATCTAAAATATTAGTATATTTGTTGCGATATTTTGAATATTTATTCTCAAAAGGATGTATTAAATAAAAATCTAATTTTTCATCAATTAATGGTGCCGAATTAATACCATTATTTCCAAAAAATAATAAATTTTGATATTTTTCTTCTGTTATTAAATTATAATTATATAAATTTTCAGAAATATATTGTTTCTCTGATATTTCTCTTATTGTAATATATTGATGAATCATTAATTTTATAAGCGATACTTCAAATATTGGCGTATCATTATTCTTTTTAGATAATATTTCTTTTAATATATCATTAATTAATCCTATGGATTTATTTTTAAAAAGATAATTAATTTTATTATAGTCATCATTATTATCTAATAAATCTAAAAAAAAACTTTTAAAATTTGAATTACAAATAGCAAACTCTGGTTGTATATTTTCACGACTACCTTTTGTATATGTATAATAAACAAATCCTTCATTTACTCTACCAACTCTTCCTTTTCTTTGTAATCTTGAAGCTTCTGATATTGGAATTACACTAATATTTGTAGTTAATGTCTCGTAATTATATGAAACATTTAAATTAAAACCAGTATCAATTACATATTTTAATGTATCAATTGTAATTGATGCTTCCGCAATATTTGTACTTACAATTAATATTCTATCATATTTATTATTTAAACCACTTTTGATCATCTTTTTATTTAAGAAATTATGAATATCTTTTCTATCAAATTTAAATTTTTCTTTAATAATACCTAAATTCGTCGTTATAATATTTTTACTTTCTTCTGGTAAATCTCTATAAAATGGTATTGCTAATGTATTAGTTGGTAAGATTGTATTAAGTTCATCAACTAATTTTATAATTTTAGATGATGTTGTACAAAATAATAAAATATCATTATTGATTGGACTACTATTATTACAAATATCAAGGGCATATTTTTTTGCTTTTTCATATGAACTAATTTCATCTAAATCTTCATTATTATATATTTCATTTATTTTAAATCTGGTTGTTTGATTTGGTGGAGAAATGTGAATTCGTCGATCAATTACAATTCTATCCAATAATTTTTCATATGTTTTTTTTTCTGTATCATAAAAATCTCTAATTGGATACTTTAAATTATCATTTATACACCTATAAAATTTTCGATATAATGGATCATCTAATTTCATAGTTGCGGATATAATATATAATTTTAATTGATTATTAAAAAATATACTACCTCTTAACATTGTTAATATTAAATCCATATTAACATTATGTTCATGAGATTCATCAACAATTATAATATCGTAAATATTTTTTAATGTAATAGTCTTATTCTCATTATTTAATGTTTTTCGATCATTTGATAAAGGTTGTTTTAATAATGGACTCTGTTTTATTTCATTTAATAATGATCCATCAGTTACAATCCTTAGAAAAAAATCTTGATCGTCATCAATGTGATCATCTTGTTCATATTTATATTGAATTATTCCATTTGTTGTTTTAACTACTTCATTATATATTGGAGAATATTCAGTAATATTATAACCTAATTCGGCAGATATTCTTGCTGAATTGTCTCGTGTTGGCGCAATTCTTGGTTGTGTACATATTATTTTACCATTAAATTTTTTATCAAATGCTTTTAATCCATATAATAATAATTTTGGTACTTGAGTTGATTTACCAACTCCTGTACCACCAGTTAGGAATACAATACGTTGATTAATATAGTGATGATAAAAGTTTATTTGACTCACCCAATCCATCGCATAAAAATTATACCAATCAAAATTCAATAATCTTTCAAAATAGGTTTCTTTTGTTTTTCGTTTATTATTATAAATTTTTGGTAAATTTTTATATTTGTCATCATTAAGATAATAGTTAGCATTTTCATACTTTTGTAAATGTTTTTTGAATAATTCTTGATTAATTTTCTTTTTTATTTCATTATTATTTTGATTTAAATTTTTTAATTCAAACTCTTCCTTTCTAATTATATATTCTGATAATATGCCTCTTTTACATAAACATTCAAAAATAATATTAAAAATAATTCTATTAAAATTATAAAATAATATTCTATTTATATTTAATAAATCTGAACGAGTATTGTAGCCATATTCTTTATATTTCAAATCAATATTATTTCTTATATTAAAAAATGAAGCATGAATAAAATTAGTAGAATTATCTATAATAGAAGCATTGTATATATTATCACTTATAATATTTAATTCTTTTTTTAATTTAATATTTAAATTATCATAATAATATGTTTGTGATAATTTTATATATTCATCTAAATTTGGATCAGAATCTTGAACACTTGTATAATAAAAAAAACGTTTACTGAAATTATATATATTTTTATATGATAAATCAATATTATGGTCATTATATTTCATATCCTTAAATATAGCTAAATATTCTACATGTTCATTTAATTTTATAATTTTATTATTTTGGAACATTTTAAATCCATACCATGTTTTACTTAATTTTATAATCTGTAATCTAATAAAATCATATAAATAATATTTATCAATATTTTTATAGTTATTAAATATTTCATCTATTGTTTTTTTATTTTCATAATCATCATCTACATCAATTTCAGCAACATCATATATTATAAGTGATCTATATCCCTTATTTAATTTTATTACTTCTGATACATATTTATACTTGGTATCAAAATATAATAACATATTTTTAAAAAATTCATTTAATAATTCAGCAGATATGTTATTATATGTAATATTTTTTTCTGCTTTACTAAAATATAAATCCATATTTTTTGTAAATAATTCTTTTTTATTTTCATCTAATAATAACCATTTACTACCATTTATATCATTTAATATATTATAAACTGGATATATTTGATCAAGTATATCGATATATGAAATTATTTTTTTGTTTACACTTTTTTCAAATAATAACCATTTAAAATCGAGGGTATTCATATATAGTTCATTCACTAATGTATCATAAATTTCAGCAATTGGAAGTGCTGTATCTTTTTCTTTTAATGTTTCTTTATCAATGCTATTAGTACGTAAATAATATTTTTCAGAATCTTTATAAATCTGACTTTCTTTATAATTTTCTAATAATATTGGAACAATATTAACCCAATTTACATATAGTTTTATTCTTAATCTTTCAATTGATTGTTTTAATAATTCAAAGTTAATATTTATATCTTCGATTGAAAATGGATATTCATTAAATTTGTTACTGGTTTCATCATAATATCCGCGACTAAATTGAAAATTACATATTTCATAATTACCATTATTTTTTTTTAAAGTTATATCACTTAATTTTGTTATTAATTTGAATTTTTCATAATTATTAGTATCTTCAATGTATGGAAAAAATAAATATAAAATGGCAATTATTTCTTGATTATTATTTCTTTTTAATTGTTCATAAAAACCAGATTCATCTTTTATTAAAAATTTTAGGTATATATAATCAATTAATTCGCAATATTTTTTAAATATTACATCGTATTCAGTATTATTTAAATTCTTTAATATTGATTTTACAATATTATTAAAATAATCTTTATATTTTTTCGTAAAACTCATAATATAGTGAATATAAAAAATTATGAGTTATAATTTATATTATATAATATTTTATTTAATATATAATATGGATAATCAAGATCGTATCAGTCAACTACGTCAACGTCTTAGAGATAAAATTAATAGAAAAAAACTAGAAAATACAAAATTATCCAACAAAGAAATACGAAGAATCAACAATATTGTTGATAATGATAAGAAATTAATAAATAATGATTCTAGAATTACTCAGATAATGAAAAGTTATTATCTTAATGCCATGGCTAGCTCTCAAAATTTAGAAGTAACAAATCCAGTTACTATTTTAGATAATTTAGATGAGCATAAACGTACATATTATCTTTTTTTAGTTAAATATATGAGTGAAATCACATTGGATATTAATTTATGGAAAAAAGAGATGATGAATGGCTTGAAAAACATCGAATTTAAATCTGAAAAAGATGAATATTTGATGAATCTTGATAAAGAGGCTAAAAAGAAGTATAAAACCTATTTTTCGACTCCCTATATCCTATATATGGGGTTAATGACAGGTATAGATATTATGAAGGATTTTGAATGAGGACATACCTATTAGCCCATTTCATGTAAAAAATTGAAAATTTTCGGATATAATTAATACCCTAAATTATTCTTGATGGAACCCCTTAAACCATCGCTCCCCACAAGGGAATCATCGCCTTCACAGGCGGTCCCCGGACCAGAGATGGCCCGGGAAGGGAAGGCATCATCCCCGATGTCTGCAGCACCATCCCAGGTGCCCGTGCATGAGCCTTCGACGGCTCATCACACCTCTTCGCCGCCTGTAGGTCAACAGGTTGCACCCCACTCGGCCGTAGTAGCTATGCCGAGTGGGTGGAAATTGGGAGTCAGTGGAGGCGCAAAGCTCTCTGGTTCCCAGGGGGGAGTTGGACCAGAATCAGTCCATTCTTCCCCACCAAATGTGGGAGGGGCGGCCAGTGCGCCTCCTCCCAGTCTTTCACCGCTTGAGACAAAAGCGGTTGCGGAAGGTGGGGCATCCAGGCCTCCATCTTCCGCACCTTCAAATCTGGAATCGACGCCCAATTCGTCTTCCAGTCCTTCATCGCTTGGGGCACAAGCGGGTGTGGGAGATGGACCAGGATCAGTCCATTATCCCACACCACATGTGGGAGGGGGGGCCAGTGCGCCTTCTCCCAGTCCTTATCCGCTTGGGGCACAAGCGGTAGCGGGAGGTGGACCAGGATCAGTCCATTCTCCCGCACCAAATGTGGGAGGGGGGGCCAGTGCGCCTTCTCCCAGTCCTTATCCGCTTGTGGTACAACAAGCGGGTGCGGGAGGTGGGGCATCCACGCATCCATCTTCCGCACCTTCAAATCTGGAATCGACGTCCAATTCGTCTTCCAGTCCTTCATCGCTTGGGGCACCTTCGTTTCCCGCACCTTCTCCTCTGAGTCAGCCCCGGCCGGTCCAACGCATCTCTGTACGGGGGGATAGGGTTTTTTGCGACGAGAGCGGGCAGCCCATCATCGATCCACTCACAGGGTATCACATCGTTCTGCACGAAACGATGATGCCCGAGCTTGGTGGACTAACAATCCACATGATGTCAGGCGATCGACCTATGTTCATCACGGGTCCTCCTTTTGTTCCCAGTCACTTTGGCCCCGTTCCCGGTCCCGGTGCTCGCCCGATGGTTTCGCTAAGGAACGAGCAGCTACCAGTTTTCAGGAACCAGCTCCGTGCTCAGGACGGATTTGCTGTCGACCAGTTTGGCGCACCCGTCATTGATTCGGTAACACGCTCCCCAATCCGATTTACTTCGGAACTCCGGGTGATGCTTCCCGACAGCTTCTTCCGCGTCCGCGTCGTCCCAGGTCAAGCGTTGACAATCATTGGCGATCCCCCCCGTTCTGCTATTACACAGGCTGGACTGCCGGTGTTTGCCATTGTTAGCGAAGGACAGCTCACGTACTTGAGCTACAACATGGAGCCCGAGCCACTCGCTCGACCGTACCGTGATCGCTTCAGGCAATTCTGCTTTGCTCGCAATCTGGGCTACGTCATGACTCCGTCTGAGGAGGCCGCGTACTTCGCGCAACAGCAGGCCGCGCACTTCGCGCAACAGCAGGCCGCGCACTTCGCGCAACAGCAGGCCATACATGCTGCGCAACAGCAGGCCATACATGCTGCGCACATCGCGCAACAGCAGGTCGCGCAACAGCAGGCCGCGCAACTGTCTGCCGCGCGCGAATCCGCCGCTCCTCCGCCCACCGCGTCCTCATCCGCCGCTCCTCCACCCGCCGCACACGATCTTGTCGCGTCCTCATCCTCCTCATCCGCATCCTCGTCATCCCCTCCGGTCGACAAAAAAGCGATGGTGCGTGGGGCCAGCGACTACCTGGATCAAGTGGCAGAAGTCATGAGGAAAACCAAGGAGGATCATATCACGAGGGCCTATTCGGGGTCAGATGATAACGATCAGTTCGCCGCGGAGTTCATTCGCACGCTTGATAGATTATCTGGCAACGCAGGGGACGTCGACACGCTGTCCAAGGAGCTGTCTCAAAGGCTTTCTGAGATGCGTCAGAGCTTGAGTACGTTTCTCCGCGAGACGATGGATCACCGTTCCCTGGTGGATGCGATCCAGAAGCGCATTCACTGTGAGAAAGAGGTCAATCGGACCAAAGCGGATAAAGCACGGAATCCCAAGGCGTATTCTGATGCCCGTGATAGTCTCAGGAAGTGCGGCGGGTTTGGCCCTAGCTTCGAAGGGTGGAACATTGCCAATCACGAGTACGTCGATGCTCAATATGCGCTTCACCGGGCCAAGGAGGCGCTAAAGGCAATTGACATGCCCGCACCCGGCACTGGCTCTGGCTCTCTGACCTCTTCGGCTCCAGCATCCGCCGCTGTCGCAGCCACATCCGCCGCTGTCGCAGCCACATCCGCCGCTGTCGCAGCCACATCCGGTGCGGACGGTTTGGCTCCAGCATCCGACGCTGTCGCAGCCACATCCGGTGCTGACGGTTCGGCTCCAGCATCCAACGCTGTCGCAGCCACATCCGACGCTGTCGCAGCCACATCCGGTGCTGACGGTTCGGCTCCAGCATCCAACGCTGTCGCAGCCACATCCGGTGCTGACGGTTCGGCTCCAGCATCAGACGCCTCTCACACTGGCGCCGCTTCTTCGACCACCGCATCCAAGGCAGCTGATGAGGCCGCATCCAAGGCAGCTGCTGAGGCCGCCAGAGTAGCTGCAAAGGCTGAGATCGAGACAGCCAAGGAGCGCCTGGACAGTTGCACCCAGAAACTGGAAGAAGCACACGCCAGCTTTTGCAGTAGCTCCGAGAGTGCCCAGCAGGAGCGGCTTCGAGCTATCGATTTGCGGAAAACCGAAGCAGCACGTAAGGTGCGGACCTATGTTACCTGGCTGCGCCTTGTAGCAGAGTTCATGCAGGTCGAGTTCCCGAAGGCGCCGGTCCTTTCCTCGACTCCTCCGCCAGAAGCATCGACTTCGCTCGCGCTGGCTATGAGACAGCTTTGCGAGCAGCTTCAGGCGAGTCAGCGCCCTCTCGATGATCTCATTCAGGAGGAAGTCAAGCGTAGGGCGGCTGTCGCTGCTGCGAAGGCCGCGGTCGATGCTGCTAAGGCTGCTGCCATTGCGAAGGCGGCTGCCTCTTCGTCTTCTGCGTCTCCGGAGGTCGTCGCAGTCCCCGAGACAGCTACCTCTTCGTCTTCTGCGCCTCAGGAGGTCGTCGCAGCTGCCCCTCCGCCTCAGGAGGTCGTCGCAGCAGTTTCCGAGACAGCTGCCTCTTCGTCTCCCCGTCTCTCGCTGCTCGAGACCATCTATGCGTCCTACAAGACTGAGGGCGCATCAGCAATGGGACCAGCACCTTCGTCCGTCGGGAGCTCCGTCTTCGCCCAGGCCAGTAGCATGTTAGAAGACAACGTGGCCACCGAGGCTGCGGAGGTTTCCGCGAAGGTTCGCGCGAAGGCTGCAGCCATCCAGGCTGCGACCACCCATGCTGAGGCCATCCAGGCCATGCACAAGAGGGTGGACCATAGCGCTCTCGAGTTCGTAATGGGGAGTATGTCCAGTCTGGAAGCCTTAGCCGCTACCATGGACGGCCTTCAAGGGAGTATCAAGGCCTGCACGCTGGAACTGGCCACAGCCAAGACGCGCGAACGTTT
>Ga0214919_10010414_pt1 | contig 11787 bp, 10 predicted proteins | sample LL1503_MetaG_FD_177994 | JGI IMG/M metagenome (GOLD analysis project Ga0214919, IMG submission 177994) | Freshwater microbial communities from Lake Lanier, Atlanta, Georgia, United States - LL-1503 | ecosystem: Environmental > Aquatic > Freshwater > Lake | place: USA: Georgia | collected...
CCCCTTTGCGGTTGATGACCACCAGACCGCAAATGCGAAACACCTCGCCGATGCCGGTGCCGCCTGGCTGGTTGCGCAGGACCGGTTCACGCCGGAACATCTGGCCGGACTGCTGCGCGAGCTTACGCGCGACAAACTTCTCGCGATGGCGCAAAAAGCGCGCGCGTTGGCGCGACCAGACGCTACGCGTGATGTGGCGCAGATCTGCATGGACCTTGCGCGATGAAATTTGTGACGGAAAACAAACTCCAACGCCCGCATTCCGTCGCCCCCTTTTTCCGGAGGCGCGATGAAGCATAAGGTCAAACGTTTGCACTTCGTCGGCATCGGCGGCAGCGGCATGAGCGGTATCGCCGAGGTGCTGCTCAACTTGGGCTACCAGGTCAGCGGCTCCGATCTTGCCGCAAACGGCGCGACAGAACGCCTGGCCGCGCTCGGCGCGCAGATAACCATAGGCCACGCGGCCAAGAACGTCGAAGACGCCGATGCGGTGGTGATCTCGACCGCGGTCAAGAGCGACAACCCCGAGGTCATCGCGGCGCGCACACGGCGCATGCCGGTGGTGCCGCGTGCGCTGATGCTGGCTGAACTGATGCGCCTGAAACAGGGCATCGCTGTAGCGGGCACGCACGGCAAGACCACGACGACCAGCCTTGTAGCCAGCGTGCTGGCCGAGGGCGGGCTTGACCCGACGTTTGTCATCGGCGGAAGGCTCACCAGCGCCGCATCCAATGCGCGCCTTGGCACCGGAGAGTTCATCGTCGTCGAGGCGGATGAATCGGACGCCTCCTTCCTGCATTTGCAGCCGGTGCTGGCGGTGGTGACCAATATTGATGCCGACCACATGGAGACCTACCAGCACGATTTCGCCAAACTGAAGCAGGCCTTCGTCGACTTTTTGCAGAACCTGCCGTTTTACGGCAGTGCCATCTTGTGCGGCGATGATGCGGCGGTGCGGGAGATCATGCCCTTTGTGTCCAAGCCTATCGTCACCTACGGCTTCAACAAGGACGCCATGGTGCGGGCCGAGGATGTGGTGCATGAGGGCGGTCGCATGCGCTTTCGCGTGCTGCGCGAGGGCACGGACGGTGCGCTGGATGTGACGCTCAACCTGCCCGGCCGGCACAACGTGTTGAACGCGCTGGCGGCGATTGCCGTGGCCACCGAACTGGGCGTGTCCGACAAGGCCATCGTCACCGCGCTTGGCGAGTTTCGCGGCGTAGGCCGGCGCTTCCAGCGCTATGGCGATATTGCCATCCCCGGCGGCAGTTTTACCCTGGTCGATGATTACGGCCATCACCCGGCCGAGATGCGCGCCACGCTGGACGCGGCCCGCGGCGCCTTTCCTGGCCACCGCTTGGTGCTCGCCTTCCAGCCGCATCGCTACACGCGCACGCGCGACCTGTTTGAGGATTTTGTTTCGGTGCTCTCATCGGTCGACGCGCTGCTGCTGGCCGAAGTGTACGCGGCGGGCGAATCGCCCATCGTTGCCGCTGATGGCAGGGCGTTGGTGCGCGCGGTGCGCGTCGCCGGCAAAGTCGAGCCCTTGTTCGTCAAGCAGATCGCCGACATGGCCGAGGCCATACGCACCCTCGCCAAGCCCGGCGACGTGGTGGTGACCATGGGCGCGGGCTCCATCGGCAGCATCGCTGCAAATCTCGCCGTGCAGGGCCTGGTGGGCCGGCAGGAACGGACGAAATGAACATGGCCGAACTGTCCAATCTGTCCAATCTTTCTATTGTGAACGCGGCCCTGCGGGGTAGCCTGCGCGCCAACGAGCCGATGTCCGGGCACGTTAGTTGGCGCGTTGGTGGCAAAGCTGCGCGCGCCTATGTTCCGGCGGACACCGAGGATCTGCTTGTGTTCCTGCGCTTATTGCCGGCCGACGAACCGGTGTTGTTCGCGGGCCTTGGTAGCAACCTGCTGGTGCGTGACGGCGGCTTTCGCGGCACGGTGGTGCTGATGCACACCTCGCATGGCGAGATCCGGATGGAAGACGGGCTGCTCTACGCGGAGGCCGGCGTGGCCTCGCCCAAGGTGGCGCGTTTTGCCGCGACACACGGGTTTGAGGGGGCTGAATTTCTCGCCGGCGTGCCGGGCACCGTCGGCGGTGCACTGGCCATGAACGCAGGTTGTCACGGATCGGAAACCTGGCAGTTTGTCGAGCGTGTGCAGGTGATGACACGGCGCGGTGAGCTGCATGACCGCGCGCCGTCTGATTATGAAATCGGCTATCGTCACGTTGCGCTTGGCACGCTCGCTGTCACGGCGGTAAGGCAGGGCGCCGATGAGTGGTTCAGCGCCGCGTGGTTCCGCTTCACGCCCGGTGACGGCGTGCGTGCGCGCGAGCGCATCAAGGAATTGCTGGCCAAGCGGATCGAATCGCAGCCGCTTAATCTGCCCAACGCCGGCTCGGTGTTCCGCAATCCGCAGGGCGACCATGCGGCGCGCCTGATCGAGGCCTGCGGTCTCAAGGGTTTTGCCATCGGCGGCGCGCGTATTTCGGAAAAGCACGCCAATTTCATAGTCACACCGGGTGGCCGGGCCAGCGCCGCGGACATCGAAAACCTGATTGAGCATGCGCGCGCCGCGGTGCTTGCCAAACATGGCATCGCACTGACGCCCGAAGTGCGCATTGTCGGAGAAAAAGTATGAGTGGATTCGGCAAGGTTGCCGTGTTGATGGGCGGACCGTCTTCCGAGCGCGAGATATCGCTGCTGTCGGGCAAGGCCGTGCTGGCGGCGCTGCAGGCGCGTGGCGTCGACGCCCACGCCTTCGACCCGGCGGAGCGCCCGTTGACAGCGCTCTCTGCCGAAGGCTTCAAACGCGTGTTCATTGCGCTGCACGGGCGCTATGGCGAAGATGGCACGGTGCAGGGCGCGCTGGAGACGATGGCGATTCCCTACACCGGCAGTGGCGTGATGGCCTCGGCTCTGGCGATGGACAAGTGGCGGACCAAGATGATCTGGTTGCAGGTGGGGCTACCCACGCCGCGTTATCTGGTCCTGACGGCGGAGGCGGACTGGAAACAGGTGGTGCGCGAAATCGGTCTGCCGCTGATCGTCAAGCCGGCGCGCGAGGGTTCGACCATCGGAATCAGCAAGGTCACGCGCCTTGAGGATATGCCCAAGGCCTACGCCGACGCGGCGCGCCACGATCCGCTGGTGCTGGCCGAGCAATTCATCGAAGGCCGCGAAGTCACCGTCTCTATCCTTGGCGACCGGGCGCTGCCGGTGATTCGCATCGAGGCGCCTGGCGGCAACTACGATTACCAGAACAAGTATTTCTCCGACGACACGCGCTATTTCTGTCCGTCGGGACTGCCCTCCGAGCTGGAAAGAGGCATCCAATCTATTTCGCTCGAGGCGTTCCGCCTGCTCGACTGCCGTGGCTGGGGGCGCGCCGACCTGATGATCGATGCCGCCGGCAAGCCCTGGCTGCTCGAGATGAACACCTCGCCGGGGATGACTGCGCACAGCCTGGTGCCGATGGCCGCGCGCGAGGCCGGCCTGTCTTTCGAGGATCTGGTGATGGCGATACTGGAGAGCGCACATGTGGGATAACCCGCGCCTTCTCAACGGCATCAGCGCCGGCTTGCTCGTGGTGGCCGGCCTGCTGGTGTCGTGGGGGGCGTATTACTCGGTGGTGACCTCGCAGCTCTTTCCGCTGCGCGTGCTGCGCGTGCAGGCGGTGCAGGGCGAACTGACACGAGTCACTGAGATGCAAGTCGATGAGGCGCTGTCCGGGCGCGTCAGCGGCAATTTTTTCGGCATCGATCTTGACGGTGTGCGCATCAAACTGGGTGCGCTGCCCTGGGTGCGCAAGGTGGCTGTGCGCCGCTCCTGGCCCGATCGGCTTGATGTGGCGATCGAGGAGCACGTCGCGCTGGCGCGCTGGGGCGATGACCGCTTGGTCAATGTGCAGGGCGAGGTGTTCGACGGTGGTGGCGCAGATATGCCGGAGCGGCAGGCGTTGCCGCTGCTGTTCGGTCCGGCGGCGAGCGAGCGCCAGGTGACCGAGCGCTATCGCGCCTTCAAAACCATTCTCGCGCCGCTCGGCTCGGCGCTGGAGCCGCGCCAGGTGTTGCTGTCGGGCCGCTACGCCTGGCGCTTGCGCCTTGCCAACGGCCTGGTGGTCGAACTCGGGCGCGAGGTAAGCCAGGAGCCCGTGCCATCGCAGGGCGCACAGGCACCGGCGCCATTGCCGGTTACCGAGCGCCTGGCGCGCTTTGCCGCCATCTATCCGCAAACGCTGGGCAAGCTCCGCCGCCGGCTCGATTACGTTGACTTGCGATATCCCAACGGCTTCGCCTTGCGCGTGCCCGAAATTCTCAATCCCGATTCCGACCGGAAAGCCGCGCGCAAACGCGCATAGGGGAAGACAAAGAATGCAAACGCACAACGCCATGAATGAATGCCCGCTCGTACTCCCCCCCTCACCCCCGGCCCCCCTCCCGCAAGGGGCGGGGGGAGGCATCGGAGTCGCTGACGCGACTATCCCAGTGACGACACCATGACTAAAGACAATCGCAATTTGATCGTCGGCCTCGACATCGGTACCTCCAAGGTGGTCGCCGTCGTTGCCGAACTTCTGCCCGACGGACGCCTGGAGGTGATAGGCATGGGCAATCATGAATCACGCGGCCTGAAAAAAGGCGTGGTGGTCAATATCGAATCGACGGTCAGCGCCATCCAGCGCGCGCTCGAAGAGGCCGAGCTGATGGCCGGCGTGCGTATCCAGCGCGTCTACACCGGCATCGCCGGCAGCCACATCAAGAGTTTTAACGGCAACGGCATGGTGCCCATCAAGGACAAGGAAGTGTCCTCCATCGACGTCAATCGCGTGATCGAAACCGCGCGCGCCATGCCCATCCCCACCGACCAGCAGGTGTTGCACATCCTGACACAGGAGTTCATCGTTGACGGTCAGGATGGCATCAAGGAGCCGCTGGGCATGTCCGGCGTGCGCCTCGAGGTCAAGGTGCATATCGTCACCGGCGCGGTGAGCGCCGCGCAGAACATCGTCAAGTGCGTGCGTCGTTGCGGCCTCGAGGTGAGTGACCTCATCCTGCAACCGCTGGCGTCGAGCCTGGCGGTGCTGTCCGAGGACGAAAAGGAGCTTGGCGTTTGCCTCGTGGACATCGGCGGCGGAACCACCGATCTGGCGATATTCCGCGAGGGCGCGATCCGCCACACTGCGGTGCTGCCCATCGCCGGCGACCAGATCACCAGCGATATCGCCATGGCCCTGCGCACCCCGACGCCCGAGGCCGAGGAAATTAAAATTCGTTACGGCTGCGCGCTGCGCCAGCTCGCCGACCCGAATGAAATGGTCGAGGTGCCCGGTCTTGGCGACCGCGGTCCGCGCCAGCTTTCGCGCCAGACCCTGGCCGAGGTGATAGAGCCGCGCGTTGAGGAACTTTACTCGCTGGTGCGCGAGGAGTTGCAGCGCTCGGGTTATCTCGAACTGCTGTCATCGGGCATCGTTCTCACCGGCGGTTCATCGACCATGCTCGGCATGGTCGAACTCGGGGAGGAAATCTTTCACATGCCGGTGCGCATGGGGGTGCCGCGCTACCAGGGCGGGCTCGCGCACGTGGTGCGCAACCCTCGTTACGCCACGGTCGTCGGCCTGCTGCTCGAGGGGGTCACGCAGACGCAGCGGGGCATCGTGTCGCGCCAGGGCAGCTCGATGAAGCAAGTCATGTCAAGGATGAGGGAATGGTTTCAGAAAAATTTTTGAGCTTTTAAATTAAAGGTAAATGTTTTTTTCTTGATGTTCTTTTTTTGTATTTTCCCGGAAGAAGGAGGCAGGCATGTTTGAAATCGTCGAAGCACAACAAGGTGGAACCATCATCAAGGTAGTGGGCGTGGGCGGCGCGGGCGGCAATTGCGTCGATCACATGATTCGCAGCGGCGTGCAGGGGGTCGAGTTCATTGCCGCCAACACCGATGCGCAGGCACTGATCCACGGTCTGGCAAAAAACCAGATACAACTCGGTGCCACGGGGCTTGGTGCGGGCGCCAAACCCGAGGCAGGTCGCGCCGCCGCGCTGGAGCAACGCGACCAGATCGCAGAGATGCTTGCCGGTGCGCATATGGTGTTCATCACCGCAGGGATGGGCGGGGGAACCGGAACGGGCGCCGCGCCTGTGGTGGCCGAAGTGGCCAAGGAAATGGGCATCCTCACGGTTGCAGTCGTTACCAAGCCCTTCTCCTTCGAGGGTGTGAGGCGCATGCAGTCGGCCGAGGCGGGCATCGCCGAGTTGTCGCAATTCGTCGATTCGGCCATCGTTATCCTTAACGAAAAACTTGAACAGGAACTGGGCGACGATATCTCGATGGAAGACGCCTTCTCCGCCGCGGACAACGTGCTTAAAAACGCGGTCGGCGGCATTTCCGAGATCATCAACGTCAAGGGCATGATCAACGTCGACTTCCAGGACGTGCGCACGGTCATGGCTGAACAGGGCATGGCGATGATGGGTTCGGGCACGGCCGGTGGTGTCGACCGCGCCCGCATCGCCGCGGAGCAGGCTGTCGCCAGCCCCTTGCTCGAGGGTGTGAACCTGTCGGGCGCGCGCGGTGTGGTGGTTAACATCACCGCCAACAAGTCCAGCCTGAAAATGCGCGAAACCAAGGAGGTGCTCAACACCATCCGCAGCTTTGCCGCCGAGGATGCGACGATTATTTTTGGCACCGTCTACGATGAGAATATGGGCGACGAACTGCGTGTGACAGTGGTGGCAACGGGTCTGGGGCAGTTGAACACCTCGCGCATGCCAAAACCGCAACTGGTGGTGTCGCAAAAAACCGGTACCGACAACATGGGCATAAGTAACATCGACTACGCTTCGCTTGAGGCGATGCCCGCCGTCATGCGCAAGCGTGACCGCGCATCAACCATCGAGGCCTTGCAGCAAAGCGGCATGCCCACTTTGGACATTCCGGCCTTCCTGCGCAAACAGGCGGACTAGGTTTGGGCGTCGCTGCAGCCGGTTTGTCGAGGCTGCATTGGTGAGAACGGGGAGGGGCCGGTTGCCATCCGGGACAGCCGGCGCATCCCTGTGATGTTTGTTACGCAGTATTTCCTGCGCGAAGCCTGACTTGCTTGGGCGCATGTTTTCGGCATGGGCCGGCGGCGATCCGCCGGACGCGCCGCTCAAACATGTTGCCGCGGCAATCGCCATGCGGCTGCGCATACTTAAGTTGTGAGCGGGTGCTTACATTGCGTTTGTTGCGTCACACGCTGCGGCGCTATCTCCTTGAGTCTGCGATATAATGTGAATCGGCGTGAGAGTGTGCCAAAGCGATTGCGCGGCGGGCGCGTGGTCGTCACAGTGAACGGATAAGGCCAAAAATAGTCATGATGCTGAAACAACGCACCCTCAAAGCCTTGATCCGCGCCACCGGCGTCGGTCTGCACTCGGGCGAAAAGGTCACCATGACGCTGCGCCCGGCGCAGCCCAATACGGGCATCGTGTTTCGCCGCGTCGACCTGGCGCAACCGGTGGACATTCGCGCGCAGGCGCACAGCGTCACCGATACCCGCCTGTGCAGCACCCTGGAAGAAAATGGTTCCAAGGTCGCCACGGTCGAACATCTCATGTCGGCGCTGGCCGGACTTGGTATCGACAATGCCTATGTCGATCTATCGGGTGCCGAAGTGCCGATCATGGACGGCAGCGCATCACCCTTTGTGTTTCTCATCCAGTCGGCGGGCATTGAAGAGCAGCCGGTTGCCAAGCGCTACATCCGCATCAAGAAGGCGGTTGAGGTGCGCGACGGCGACAAGTGGGCGAAATTGGAACCTTTTGCCGGCTTCAAGCTGTCTTTTTCCATCGTTTTCGATCATCCGGTGCTGGATAAATCGGCGCAGTCGGCGACGATTGATTTTGCCGAAACCTCGTATGCCAAGGAAGTGGCGCGGGCGCGCACCTTCGGCTTTATGCACGATGTGGAAAACCTGCGCTCCAACGGTCTTGCGCTGGGGGGCAGTCTGGAGAACGCGATCGTCATGGATGAATTTCGCGTACTCAACAGCGACGGCCTGCGCTACGCCGATGAGTTTGTAAAGCATAAATTGCTCGACGCCATCGGCGATCTGTATCTAGCGGGACACCCGATGGTGGGCGCGTTTTCAGCCCATAAATCCGGCCACGCCCTGAACAACCAGTTGCTGCGTGAGCTTTTCGCCCACGCCGACGCCTGGGAGTTCGTCAGTTATGAGCGCGCCGAAGACGCGCCGGCTGCACTGACCCGTCTGCTCGCCCAGCCGGCCTGAGCCGCTAGGCTGAGCGTCGGGCAATCCCATGCTGATGTTGCGTCTGGTGGCGGTGCTGGTGGTGATCGCACTGTGCGCATCCTTGGTGATGTGGCTGTTCACCCGTGATCGCAAATACCTGCGCTTCGCCTTTCGCGTCTTTCAGTTCGCGGTATTTGCCGTGCTGGGTGTGCTGGCTTTAATGGCTTTGGAGCGGGTCTTCGTGTTCGTCTAGATTGGTCAGACGCTGTTACTACCTTGGGCCATACGTGGGAGGGTGGAAAGGTGGAAAGCGCCCTATGCCCCTGAATTTCCCTAAGCTTGCCTGACTTGCACGTTAACCTCGATTGCGGTAACCTCAATTCCCCGTTCAGTAAATGAGCTGATCAGTTTTGGACGATAAAAGGCCAGCTTGGCAGCAATAGCGCCATTTTCGGCGAAAATAACGACTTTTCCCTGCTTATAGTTGGCGATCTCGCAGAGTTTTGCGAGTGGCTTGGGCAAGATTTCAGCTAATTGCCGCCGAAGTTCAAGAAGACGGGCTGCCTGCAGCATCAATGAGCCGATACCTTCGGCGCTGTCCAGGTAAGCACTAATTTGACGCGATTGCATGGCGAAAGCCGTTTGAGGGAAGCACATGCATATTATTCTGGTTTCAAACCGACTGGCAACGGCAAAGTCATTGACACTGACTTTGCGCGATGTCGTTATGGCCTTGGGTGCACTGGTTTTTGTGATGTTCGCCTTGTCGGCGAGTCTCGCCTATTTCGGTTTCCGCCACGCCGCAGAGATCAAACTGCCGTTTCTTGAAACGCTCCTGCTCGATGCGCAGCACAAGGAGAAAGAAAAGGAACAGAGTTTCGTGCGCGAGAATCTCAACGCCATGGCGGTCAAACTTGGGCAGATGCAGGCGCAGTTGATGCGCCTCGATGCGTTGGGTGAGCGGCTGTCGGCCCTTTCGGGGATGAAACCGCAGGAATTCCGCTTCAACGAACAACCCGGCCGCGGCGGTGCCCTGCCTTCGAGCACCCTGTCCCACAGCTTTTCGGTCGACGAGTTCAGCCGCCAGCTCAGCTTGCTCTCGCGGCACATGGAAAACCGCACCGACCACCTCGATGTGCTCGAATCGCAGTTGTTCGACGCGCAAATCAAGAAAAAGCTGATGCCGACGGTGCAGCCGGTGAACGGCACATACAATGCCTCAAGCTTTGGCTGGCGCCCCGACCCTTTCACCGGCATGAACGCCATGCACGAGGGCGTCGACTTCATCGCCGAAGTCGGCACGCCGATTTATTCGGCCGCCGGCGGCGTGGTGGTGTTTGCCGAAATGCACCCGCAATATGGCAACTTGATCGAGATTGATCACGGCAACGATTTCACCACGCGTTACGCCCATGCGTCGCGTTTATTGGTCAAGGCGGGCGACCTGATTCAGCGCGGCAAGAAAATAGCCGAGGTCGGCAACACAGGTCGTTCGACCGGCGCTCACCTGCATTTTGAAGTGCGTTTCAAGGGCGTGGCGCAGAACCCGACGCGTTTCCTGCAACAGGCCACCGCAGTGGCGAAAAAATAGTTTTGCGCCAGCGGCCCGCGGTGTCCCTGCCCCGGAGTACCGCGGTTTGCCAACCGGCCTTCGGGGGCCTGCTCCAGGCCCTTGTTCCAGACGCTTAATCGGGCTTGTCCTCAGATTTGCAATCTGGCTCTCCCGCCTCCATCCTTTGAAGGGGAAGCACGCCGTTCGGCGTGCTAAAATCTCCGCTTTTCGCAGGTTTTCTCTCCCTCCTCGATGATTTCCCGCATCCTCAAGTCGGTTTTCGGTAGCCGCAACGACCGCCTGGTCAAGCAATACACCCGCAAGGTAGCGGCCATCAACGCGCTTGAGCCTTTGATGGCTGCGCTCCCGGACGCCGATCTGATCGCAAAAACTGCTGCGTTCAAGGCGCGCGTCGCCGACGGTGAAAGTCTCGATGACATCCTGCCCGAGGCCTTTGCTGTTGTGCGCGAGGCGGGAAAGCGCGTCCTTAACATGCGCCACTTCGACGTGCAGTTGATTGGCGGCATGGTGTTGCATGACGGCAAGATCGCCGAAATGCGTACCGGCGAGGGCAAGACGCTGGTCGCGACGCTGCCCGCATACTTGAACGCGCTCACCGGCAACGGTGTGCATATTGTCACGGTGAACGATTACCTCGCCAGCCGCGACGCCGAATGGATGGGCAGGCTCTACCGTTTCCTCGACCTGTCGGTCGGGGTGATCCTGTCGCAGATGGCGCAGGAGGACAAACACGCCGCTTACAATGCGGACATCACCTTTGGCACCAACAACGAATTTGGTTTCGATTATCTGCGCGACAACATGGCGATGCAGGTCGCCGACCGCTTTCAGAAGAAGCTCAACTACGCCATTGTCGACGAGGTCGATTCGATCCTGATCGACGAGGCGCGCACGCCGCTGATCATCTCCGGCCAGGCCGATGATCGCACCGAGCTGTATTACCGCATGAACGAAGTGGCGCCATTGTTGAAGCGCATGGCGGCCGAACCCAAGCCGGGCGAGCCCGAGCCAGAGGGGGACTTCAGCGTCGATGAAAAAGCCCACACGGTGATGCTGTCTGAAAAAGGCCATGAGCACGCCGAGGAACTGCTCGCGCGCGTGGGTCTGCTGCCCGAGGGGCGCAGTCTTTACGAGCCGGCCAACATCAATTTGATGCACCACCTGTACGCGGCGCTACGGGCGCAGCACCTGTTTTTCCGCGACCGGCACTACGTCGTGCAAAACGGCGAAGTGGTTATCGTCGACGAGTTCACCGGCCGCCTGATGGCCGGGCGGCGCTGGTCCGACGGCCTGCACCAGGCCATCGAGGCGAAGGAAAACGTCGCCATCCAGAACGAGAATCAGACGCTTGCCTCGATCACCTTCCAGAATTTCTTCCGCATGTACAAGAAGCTCTCGGGAATGACCGGCACGGCCGACACCGAAGCCTACGAGTTCCAGGAAATCTACAACCTTGAGACGGTGGTCATCCCGACGCATCGCGACATGGTGCGCATCGACAAGCTTGACCAGGTTTATCGCACCGGTGTCGAGAAAAACCACGCCATCATCCGTGACATCAAGGCCTGCTACGAACGCAGCCAGCCGGTGCTGGTGGGCACCACCTCGATCGAGGCGTCCGAATTGCTGGCCGGTCTGCTGGTCAAGGAGAATTTGCCGCACCAGGTTCTCAACGCCAAGCAGCACGAGCGCGAGGCGCATATCATCGCCGAGGCCGGGCGGCCGAAAATGATCACCATCGCCACCAATATGGCGGGCCGCGGCACCGACATTGTGCTTGGCGGTAATGTCGAGAAACAGGTCGACCTTGTGCGGTCCGCGGAAAATATCGTCGACGCCGAAAAGGAAAGCCGCATTGACCAGCTCAAGAGCGAATGGCAGGCTTTGCACGACACGGTGATCAAGGCCGGCGGCCTGCACATCATCGGTACCGAGCGGCATGAATCGCGGCGCATCGACAACCAGCTGCG
>Ga0214919_10010415_pt1 | contig 11784 bp, 15 predicted proteins | sample LL1503_MetaG_FD_177994 | JGI IMG/M metagenome (GOLD analysis project Ga0214919, IMG submission 177994) | Freshwater microbial communities from Lake Lanier, Atlanta, Georgia, United States - LL-1503 | ecosystem: Environmental > Aquatic > Freshwater > Lake | place: USA: Georgia | collected...
CAATATTCGTTTGTTTACTTCTGATAACTTAACACCAAACGGCAATAACTCAGTATTTACTTTGAGTGAACCACCTGCGGATGCAAACACAGTATTCGTAACAGTTGATGGTGTCGTTCAAAGAGCACCAGTACACTATACAACATCTGGTACTACAATCACATTTACATCTTCACCTCCAGCAGGTTCTAATGTTCATGTTAGACATTTAGGTTTCAGAACATCAACAACAGTAACAGCAATTCCAGTTGGCACATATATTCCACAGCCAAACATTGCGACACCAACGATTACTGGTAGTATGACAATTGCAGGAAGTATTCTTCCATCCGCAAACACTACATATGATTTAGGTTCTGCATCTTATCGTTGGTCAAACATCTACACTGGTGACTTACACTTGTCCAATGAAGGCAAACCATCAGGCAATATGGTAGACGGAACAAAAGGTAACTGGACTGTCCAAGAGGGAGAACAGAGTTTGTTTTTAATTAACAATAAGACTGGTAAGAAATATCGTTTTGCCATTGAGGAGATTAAATAATGGCATTAGTAGGAACAATTAGTGCATCAAATGATTTTGGTTTTAAGAACCGAATTATTAATGGTGGCATGCAAATTGACCAGAGGAACGCTGGTGCAAGTGTTACTGTTGGTGCAGCTGGAGGATATTATCCTGTAGATAGATTTTATGGTCAAGCATCCGCAGCATCTAAATTTACTTTACAACGCTCAACAGATGTTCCAACTGGACAAGGATTTCTTAATAGTATTGTAGCAACTTCATCCAGTGCATATTCTTTAGGTGCTGGTGATTATTTTATTATCCGACAAGCTATAGAAGGTCTGTATTGTTTTGACCTTTTGTTTGGTAATTCAAATGCTAAAACTGTAACATTATCATTTTGGGTTAAATCAAGTTTGACAGGCACATTTAGTGGACATTTAACAAACGCCACTAGTGCTCGTTGGTATCCATTTACATACACAATTTCATCTGCAAATACTTGGGAACAAAAATCAATAACAATACCAGGTGATACAACTGGAACATGGGCTACAGATACAAGTGTAGGCATATTTGTTGGATGGAGTATGGGAACTGGTGCCTCAAACGAAACAACAGCAAACGCATGGACAGCTTCAACAGGTATTGGCACAAGTGGAGCTGTAGACCTTGTAGCAACAAGCGGTGCCACTTTCTATATTACAGGTGTTCAATTTGAGAAAAGTTCAACAGCAACACCATTTGATTACAGACCTTATACAATCGAACAACTTTTATGCCAAAGATATTACCACTTCCTTGGTGGTGACACAGCATATCAAAACATTGTTACTGGTACATATTATGGCGCTGCTGATTGTGTTGGTCCATTTAGATATCCCGTAGAAATGAGAATTTCTCCATCTATTAGTAAAACAGGTACTTGGACTGCTTTGGGTGGTGCTGGTGCTGCTGGGCAGACTGTGAGTGCTGACCAAAAAGGAACTAAGAATGTGCAACTAGGATTTACTGGTGGTACTAGTGGTGTTTCTGGTCAATCTACTACTATACGAGCCAGTAACGATACAGCTTTCAGAATAACTTTTGATTCAGAATATTGATGTGGAACTATGATGCAATATAAATTAGTAAAAGATAAACCAGACCAAGTAATGTATATCAATGGTGATTGGCATGGAATTATTCCATTTGAAGTTGGTAATCGTGATTATGAAATATACTTAAAATGGCTTGATGGTTATGAACAGAAAGGTTTTGAGTGGGTCAAAACATCCGATGGTAACACACCACTTCCTGCTGACGAATAAATAAAAGTTTAAGAGAATAATAAATGCCAATTCAAACAGCAATAGACAGTATTAGTAATAGTCAAGGGTCTCCGTTTGGCTTTAAGAACCGTATTATAAACGGCGGGATGGTGATTGACCAGAGGAATGCGGGGGCGAGTGTTACTCCTACAAATGGGGCTTATTCTGTTGACAGGTGGAAATGTTTAGTTACACAAGCATCTAAGTACACTGTTCAACAAAACGCAGGATCAGTAACTCTTCCTGCTGGTTTTACAAAATATTTAGGTGCAACTTCATCATCAGCATACTCTGTAGTAACAGGCGATTATTTTGTACTTTATCAAATCATTGAAGGTTTGAATGTTTCTGATTTTAACTGGGGGTCTGCTTCAGCCACACCAGTAACTTTGTCGTTCTGGGTTCGTAGTTCGCTAACAGGAACTTTAGGCGGTTCTGTTATTGCCACTGGCGGTAGCAACTATTCATACCCTTTTACATTTACAGTTTCCTCTGCAAACACATGGGAATACAAAACAATTTCAGTACCAGCAAATACATACAACACAATCAACACAGATACAAATGGTGGTGTTCAAGTTGTTTTTAACTTAGGCACAGGAACAACATATAGCGGTACAGCAAATACTTGGCAATCTGGTTATTTCCTTGCTCCAACAGGCGCAACAAGCGTAGTCGGCACAAATGGCGCAACCTTCTACATCACAGGCGTACAGCTAGAAAAAGGCACACAAGCCACTTCATTTGATTGGAGACCTTATGGCACTGAGTTGCAATTGTGTCAGCGGTACTATTATCCAGTAAGAGGCAGTGGACAGTTTGCTGATGTAGTTGGCACAACAACCACAGATATGTTTTTTGGAGCAACTTTTCCTGTTGAAATGAGAGCCACTCCAACCATGACAGGTGTTTTAACTGCATTGCAAGTTAATAACTTTACCTTGGCATACACTGCATCTGGAGGCTCTTATAGTTTTAATGCAACTAACACACAAGGTGTAAGTGTGCGTAAAGGTGGTTTTACAAGTTTAAATACAAGTTATCGTTATTTTGTAAATTCAACATCAATTGTTGTAACAGCAGATGCGGAGTTATAAATGTATAAATTAACCAAATTTCAAAGCGTTATTCGCACATCAGATGGCGCATGGATTCCCTTTGACCCTGCCAATTCCGACTACCAAGAATATCTAAAATGGCTTGCTGAAGGCAATACTCCAGAACCAGCTGACGAACAGAACTAAATACAACATGACCAAAGTGGCACATCTTTATAAAATTACTAATATCATAACTGGTGAGTATTATATTGGTAAACACAATGGTTGGACACAAAATGGTTATTGGGGTTCCGGTAATAGAATTAAGAAACAGGTTAAGAAGTATGGTGATGAGAATTTTACATATAAGATTCTAGTAATTGGTAACACAGATTACATTTTTGAATTAGAAAGAAAAATAGTAACTGTAAATTTGATTGAGAGTGATGAAAAGTGTTTGAATCTTAGAGTTGGTGGTGAAGGCTTTGCAGAACATACAAAATCTGCAATAGATAAAATAAGTAAAAGCTTAAAAGATGTTTATTCAAAACCAGAAACAAGAAAAAAAGTTTCTGATGGAGTAAAAAAATATTTTGCCAACAATCCACATATTAGAGAAGAAATTGTTAAAAAACTTAGAGGCAGAAAAGTTTCAAAAGAAACAAAACAAAAGTTATCAGAAGTTCAAAAATTAAATTATATTAATAATCCTGAAAGAAAAGAGAAATTCAGTAAAACAATGAGTGGTAGGAATATTAGTGAAGAACACAAACAAAAAATTAGTTCAGGTAATTTAGGTAAAATTAGAACTGAAGAAATGAAACAAAAAATTAGTGCAGCAAGAGTTAAACAAATTATACCTAAAGAAGCTTATGAGAAGTCATCCAAAACAATGTCAACATTGACTTGGATGAATGATGGTACAAGAAGTTATAGAATAAGGCCTGAGAATATTCAGGCAGCAAAGAATAAAGGTTATGTAGATGGTCGTTTAAGAGACTACATAAATAATGAATATAAAGAAAAACTAAAGATGACAACATCTAATCAATGGCAAAAAGTTAAATCAACTGGGCACACCGGTTTATTAGTTAAGGTACAATCGTGAGTTATTTGGGTAATCAGAATATTTCGGGTACGTTTCGCTCCGAATTCTTTTCAGGTGATGATGCTACAACCGCATTTAGCCTCGCTTATTCTACAGGAAATGAATCGTCAGTAATCGTATCCATCTCTGGTGTTAAACAAAAAACAGATTCATACGCTTTGATTAATGGTCAAATCGTTTTCACAGAAGCACCACCAACAGGTACTCAAAACATTGAAGTGACATATCTTGGTGACCGTGTTCAGGTAACGCCGTATCTTTCAGCAGACACAAACGGAATAGTTAGGATTAATGCTAGTACACTTACAGAAAATTGCAGTATTACCACAGGGTACAATGCTTCAAGTGCTGGACCGTTAACTATTGCGAATAACGTGGTCGTAACCATTGCAAATAATTCCACCTGGACAATATTTTAAGGTAAAAAATGGCAGGAAAAATTGTAGCCGATATCATTGAATCCGCAGGTTCACAAATAAGTCTAAACGTAGGCAATGTAACCATTCTTACGGCTAGTAGCACTGGTCTTACTTTAATTCCAACAACCAATGTTAATGTTAACTTAACAAACAGTATTGTTACTTTAACACCTGGTTCTTCAACTGGACCTGGTCTTACATTTAGTGGTAACACAAGAACCGGTTTGTTCATGCCTGCTGCAAACACAGTAGCATTTACTGCGGCTAATACTGAAGTAATGCGTATTGATTCTAGTGGTAATGTGGGGATTGGTACTTCAAATACTACCGACCAGCGTTTAAAGATTAAACAATCTGCTGATACTGGTGCGGCATCTTTCTCATTTAAAATAGAGGCTAACGCCAACGATACTGGTTTGTTTTTAGGTTATCGTGGAGTTGGTGCGGCATCAGCGGCAGACACTTGTGCAATTCTTGCCTCTTACACATCCACTGGCGCATATAAGCCAATTACATTTCTTACATCAGACACAGAGCGTATGCGTATCGACTCTACTGGTAGAGTAATGATTAACACAACCACTGCTGATGCTAGATTAAGTATTCACACAGATGGTACAAATACGGCAGTTGGTTATGGGCTTGCTTTAGTTAATGATGCAGGTGGTGGTAATACTTGGACACTACAATGTGGTCAGTATGCGGTCAACAATGGTAAATTTACCATTTATGATAAAACCAATAATAAATATCCGTTTTTGATTGATGCTTTGAACATGTACATAACTATGCCAGGAGTTTATGCATTAACTTCTGCCAGTGCAGCAAATGTATTTGTACAAACTGATGGTACTTTGTATCGTTCAACTTCTTCTTTGAAATATAAAACAAATGTACAAGATGCAACTCATGGTCTTACTGAGTTATTAACACTTCGTCCAGTTACCTACAAAGGTAAAACTGATGGAGATAAAATATTTGGTGGTTTAATTGCTGAAGAAGTGCATGAAGCAGGTTTGACAGAATTCGTTCAATATGCAGAAGATGGAACTCCTGATGCTTTGGCATACAGCAACATGGTCTCACTTTGCATTAAATCAATCCAAGAACTCAAAGCAATCGTTGACGCACAAGCAGTTGAAATCGCTGCACTCAAAGCAAAATAAGGTATAACCGTGGCAAGTACAATTAAAGTAGATACAATACAATCGACCACATCAAATGTGTTTTTCCAGAATTCCGCTGGTACTGAGTATGCTCGTTTTGATTCTAGTGGCAACATGGGGATTGGTGCCGCTTCTCCAAGTACGACTACAAAATTTTATGTGGAACAATCTGGTGGTGGAAATGTTCTTGGTTATTTTAATAGTACAGCCGCAGCTCAAAATGCCAGATTACGCATTAATTCAACAGACAATGCATCAAGTGTTGCTTATGTTTGGTCATATTCACATGCAAGTTTGAATAAACAAGTTTCCGCTTATCTAACAGGCGCTGGTTCTTTAGCAATTCAAGCTGGTCAAACAGCTGGTTCCGAACCTACAACAGGAACTACTTCTGCTATTTTTAATCAATATGGTATTGGTCTTGGTGGAACAAATCCTAGTAGCGGCACAGGCATCGCTTTCCCTGCAACTCAATCAGCATCATCTGACGCAAACACACTAGATGATTATGAAGAGGGAAGTTGGACGCCAAATCAGGGTAGTGGATTAAGTGTTGTTGGTTCTTTTAGTTCTTCTGGAAGATATACAAAAATAGGAAACATGGTATTTTTGCAAGGATATGTATCTGGTTCTACTAGTGTTGCTTTAGGGAATGGTAGTGCTATTTCATCTAATATGCCATTTACATCTACCAGCACTGGTAGTGTTGTTGGTTTTGGAGCAATGTGTAATGTCTCTGGAACAGTCGGAGGTACAACAGACTGTGGCCCAAATAGCACTCAATTTTCTGGTACACCAGCAATAACGGCAACTGGAACAATATATTTTTCTTTGATATATCAAACTACATAAGGACAAATCATGGCACTTACAGAAACCAAAGTCATTGACCAAATTACAGTTACCGAAAACGGCATAGTCTTGTATCGGGAAGCAACACGAATCCTAAAAGATGGTGATGAAATCAGCAAAATTTACCACCGTTCAAGCCTGACTCCGGCACAAGACTTGACCGGCATTCCTGCTAATGTCGTAGCAATTTGCAACGTGGCATGGACACCAGCAGTCATTGCCGCATATCAAGCACAAATTGCAGAAAATACATTAGGATAAAAAATGGCAGGAACCATAGTTGTCGACCGAATTGAATCAGATGCTTCATATGCATCTACGATTAATGTTGCGGGACAAATAACATTTTCAAACACCGTTAATTTTGGTGCGTTTGCTGGCACGGCTCCAGTTGCTGGATTCTATTTGCCATCGACAAATAACTTAGCATTTACTACCGCATCAACTGAGCGTATGCGGATTGACTCCTCTGGTAATGTGGGGATTGGTACTAGTAGTCCCACAACTTATAAATCTGCAAAATTAGCAATAAGAAATAGTGCTTCTTCTGGAGAAGCAGTTCTTGCTATTATCAATAATTCATCAACTGTATATGAAGGCGCTGGAATATTACTGGGAAGTACTGCAGCAAGTACAAACTATGGTGCTACTTGGATATATCACACTTACAATACTAATAGTCCAACAAATACTACTTCATATGCGTTTAATATATCGCAGCGTGCAACAGATGGAACATATGTATCTAATATTTGGAATGTAGATTATCAAAATAGTGTAACTTCTTGGTACAGACCAAATACTAGTGCTTTACAAATGCAACTTGATGCTAGTAACAATTTGCTTTTCAACTCAGGCTACGGCTCTGCCGCTATTGCTTACGGCTGTCGTGCTTGGGTTAACTTTAACGGCACATCAGCGGCAATAAATGCAAGTGCGAATATAACAAGCGTTACCAGAACTGCGGCTGGAACATTTACTGTTGCTTTTACAAATTCAATGCCAGATGCAAATTATGTTGCTGTTGGAACTGCAAGTTCAACGCAATATTTAAGGGCTGTACAAACTTCAACATCAGCAACAGGCAGTGTTGTCGTGCGAACAATTGCTGAAACTGCAACGGCAGCGGACACTACAGGCAACGTCCATGTTGCAATCACCAGATAAGGAGAAAACATGACACAAGTAATCATTTACCCAAATGACGAAGGCGGAGTATCAGTTGTTGTACCAGCTACTAATTGTGGTGTTTCTATTGAAGAAATTGCTCGTAAAGATGTACGACCAGGCAAACCATATCATATTATAGATTCTTCAATTCTACCTGAAGATTATATATTTTTTAATGCATGGGAAGCAGACTTTACAAATCCAACAGGGCATGGTATTGGTGCTGATGCTTGGTTCGCAGAACAAGCGGCTAAAGAGGAAGAAACAACAGAATGATTACTATCAACATAACAAAAGCTAAAGCTATTGCACACGATATTCGCCGTTCAGCTCGTGCTGAAGAATTCAAACCATATGATGAAGTTATTGCAAAACAAATTCCTGGTACTGATGCAACAACTGCTGAAGCCGCAAGAGCCTCAATTAGAACCAAGTATTCTGAAATGCAAACTGCGATTGATTCTGCATCTACAGTTGATAATATCAAAGCTGCAATGCCTCAACCTCAGTAAAATTTAATTTCTCCAACGACCCTGCTTCGGCAGGGTTTTTTATGCCTATGATACCCCGTTCGACTAAATAGATAATAAAATCATTACTACCCGAGGAGAATTAAAATCGCTGGATTCGCCGAAATCAACATAGAGCAAGGTGCATCATTTTCAACCACAGTAACGGTTAATGGTGCAGACGGCTCTCCAACAAATCTCACAAGTTACACCGCTGCGGCTCAATTGCGTAAATCGTATTACTCGACTACTGCAAATAACTTTAGTGTATCAGTAACAAGCCCTGCGGCAGGCATATTAACAATGACTATGACTGCTGCTAATACTGCAAACTTAACTCCAGGTCGTTACGTTTATGATTTGCTCATAACGAGCCCAACAAATGTTAAAACTAGAGTAGTTGAAGGTATTGCCACTATTCTTCCTTCTGTCACACGATAATGGCAACTACTGTAGTCATCACTAGCAACCCAGCGACAACTGTATCGCTTAAACCTGCAAACAAAACATTTGCAACGGTTGGTTTAGCACCATCATCTAATATCTCATTGGGTAATTTAACCGATGTTAACATTTCTGGTGCTGATGAAGGTGAAACATTAGTTTATAGTGCCGCAAATGCAAAATTCGAAGCATCAAGCCCAACAGTCACATTAATTACCGGTGGTAAGTTTTAATGGCAAATACATTAATTCAGATAAAATATTCTGAATCAAATTCATCACCCGCAATACTGAATGTTGCTGAACTTGGTTACTCTTTTGTAAGTAATACACTATTCATTGGTAACACTACCAATGATGCAATTATTATTGGCGGTAAAGCATATGTTGATAAACTTAATTCTGCATACACATTTGCAAACACCATCAATGCAACTCTTGCCAATGTTTCAACATTAATACAACCAGCGTTCAATAAAGCAAACGCAGCTTACGATAATTCAAACACAAAATTAAGTTTATCTGGTGGTACAATTACAGGACCAATTAGTGGACCAGGAGAATCTAAACTAGATTTTACCACTTACGGTTCCAACACCGCATATCTAACAACTACTAATGATGATTCTACTGCATTGTTTATGGGTGCAGCGTCCGCTGAGTTATACTCTACAACTGTTCAAATTAGGGCCAATACTAAAGGAACATCACAAGATTGGACATTTAATGCAGATGGTTCATTAACATTACCTACAAATGGTACTATTTCTGGACTAAAAGATTTAACTGTTACAGGTAATTTAGTTGTTGTTGGTTCTTCTGTTTATGCAAATACAGAAACAGTCTTAATCAAAGACAACATTATCACACTCAATGCGGCTATCAGTCAATCTGGTAGTCCAATATCAAATGCTGGTATTGAAATTGACCGTGGTGCATCCGCAAATGCATATTTGATTTGGGATGAAACTAGTGATAGATGGGTATATTCTTCTGATGGTACAACATACTATGGCATTGCAGATGCAGCTAGATTAGATTCTGCATTTGTTACTGCCAACAACGCATACAATGCTTCAAACAATGTTATTGGTAACACAGTTGTTCTTGGTTCAAATACCGCAGGTCAATTAGTGAGTAATGCAGTCACACTAACAACAGCAACCACAGTTACAAATGGTCTTGCACAAATTAACCAAATTCTTGGTAAATTAGTACCTGCATCACCATCAGCATTTCCTGGTGCAACAGGTTTAAGTGTAAACACCTTGTCAACTTATAGAATGACAAACTTTACACAAACTGATAGAACAACAACTGCAAGTAAACAAGTTGCTTCAGGTGCAACTGTAACTTCAGTTCGTAGAGCTGCTGCATACACAACAAACGTATTCAATGATTTGGGACCAGGAGAATCTGGTACTTTAACCTTAGTTAAAAACAATGTTGCAACAGGCGCAGTTACATTTACTGCATCTTCTGCCAACGGAACATATAGTGATTTAATTGTTACTGACAGCAAAGACTATGCATTAACTGGTGCAATTTCATATGCAAACTTTTGGAGAAGTTTTGATGCACAAGGTTCTGGAACTGTTGCGAATGGTTGGAATGAAATTTATCTTTCACATTCTGGTGGTTCAAACACTTCTACAGTATCTTGGTACTATGATGATTCTGCACCTGGCACTCCAACATTTACAACACCAACAATTGTTCCGTCTTCTACAACTGTAATCTATTCAAGTACAGTTCCACATTACACAAGTGCAACCACATTCTTATTGGGTGTAAACGTATCTAAATTGTCTGGTGATATGTACCCAACCAGTAACACATTCTTTACTGGCACAGCAGGTGGTGCCTTTGGTGCGCCAACAAGTAATACTTACCCAGCAGTCGGTATTACAGTTATGGCAAGAAACTATCTTGTCTCCAGTGGTTCACTTGTTGTTAATAGTACATCGACCATTGTTTCAGGATTCGGTTCGTCCTCGACTGGTCCAAGCGTCACCGTAGACAACAGTTACGCTACTGGTTCACAAGTATTCACAACTGCATTGGCAAATACCGTTTTGTATAAGACTGGTACGGCAAGTGCAATGGAAGAAACTTCGGTAACTTTTGGTTCAACTGTTGGTACTGGTTCAGGCCTTGCGGCAAGAATTATAAATCCAGGCACTACTGACACACCTGCATATACGGCAAGTGCAACATTATTCAATAGTCAAACAGGAACATTAACTGCAAATGATGCTACAATTGTTGCTGGTACTTTAAAACATGACCAAACAAACTATGCAACCGGTTATCTACCTGTAGGTCCTAATTTAAGTACTGGTAGAACAGGTTCTCAGTATTTCACATTTAGATTTGTAAGAACATCTGTTTCTAAATTTGATATTATGTTTACTGGAACAATTGCTGGTATGTGGGTTGCATTACCTGGCAGTGCAATAGATACTGCTGCAGCTGCAACAAATGGTTGGATTGATATGTCACTTGCATATGGTGGTTCTGGTGTTCCATCAAGTGGTGCATCTGTTGGTGGTACAGTTACATTAAACTCAGCAGTTACTAACCACAGAAAGACTTGTACATTTGGTACTGTATCAAGTTCAAGTACTTCTACAAATGAAATCTATGTTCGTATAAAACTTACAAGCGGTCAAACTGTAACCGCTTTAACATTACAGACACCGACTAACTAATGGCATATTCTGACGCACAAAAAGTAGACTTACTCTACAAAAAATTATCAGGTGTCGCAAAGACAGATACTTCTACACTTAAAGGTGCTAGTAATGAGGCTAACTCTAGCCCAATGCTTATTCGTTTAGATACTGTTTGGACAAAATCTGGCGAAATACCATCAACACCACCAGGTGCAAATTCAAGTATAATTACAATATATCAAAACACAACTGCGGTTCAATGTACCGCAGATATTACAACTACTCCAACAAGTAGTGTTTATCCAACATGGCAAACAAGACTAACAGATTGGGTTCCACCTGAATTTGGTAGTGGATACTTCATCAAGGTCTATGCAGATACCGCTGCCGTTGGAAATGTGGTTGCAACAGGAACTCAGTTATCAGATGCCGGTATTGCTGGTGTTGGTGAATGGTTTTTTGATTATCAAGCAGGTATATTAAACTTCGTTGGTTCATCTCCAATACCTGCGGCTTTAACAAGTTCAAAAGTAATCTATGTCACAGGATACAGATACGTTGGAGAAAAAGGTTTACTAACAGTTAAT
>Ga0214919_10010417_pt1 | contig 11781 bp, 8 predicted proteins | sample LL1503_MetaG_FD_177994 | JGI IMG/M metagenome (GOLD analysis project Ga0214919, IMG submission 177994) | Freshwater microbial communities from Lake Lanier, Atlanta, Georgia, United States - LL-1503 | ecosystem: Environmental > Aquatic > Freshwater > Lake | place: USA: Georgia | collected 2015-03-15
TTATATTATGTAATGATGATAAAATTAATGTTTTATCATCATCACTTAAATTTAAATCAATTAAAACAATTCTATTTAAAGCTTTTGTAACAGTATTTTTTTTATATATAGATATATTATAAGAATAAGAATGATAACTATTATCAATAATTTCCATAGCTTTAACTATAAGAAGTATATAATTACAACGATTTATAGTCATATATCTCATATAGTCCTGTAATTTATTATATAAATAATCTACTTCATCTAATTCATTATCATCTTTATGTTTGTTTTTGTGTTTAGCACCTCTAATATTCTTTAATATTTTTGAACAATCTAATGGTTTTTGTTTAATTGCAATAGTTGTATAATTTACTTCTGACTCAGAGTTAAGAGAACTTAAATTATCTATATTATTTTGTTTAATATTAGATTTGAATAATTTAATTTCATTTAAATCTTTATTCATAAAAATACTATTAGAATTTGGTATTTCTAGATTTTCATTACCAATTAGTTTATTATCTATTGTTTCATTACTAATTAGTTCATTACCAATTAGTTCATTACCAATTAGTTCATTACCAATTAGTTCATTACCAATTAGTTCATTACCAATTATTTCATTACCAATTATTTTATTACCAATTATTTTATTACCAATTATTTTATTACCAATTAGTTCATTACCAATTAGTTCATTACCAATTATTTTATTACCAATTAGTTCATTATCTATTATTTCATTATCTATTGTTTCATTACCAATTAGTTCATTACCAATTAGTTCATTACCAATTAGTTCATTATCTATTATTTCATTACCAATTAATTCATTATTTATTAGTTCATTATTTATTATTTCATTACCAATTAGTTTATTATCTATTATTTTAGTATATATTGTTTCATTATCAATTAGGTCATTATCTATTGTTTCATTAACTATTATATTTTTTAAAATTTTATTTTTAATATTATTAGTATTAGTAGTATTATAATTAATATTAGAATTCCATGTTGATATTGTATTATTTAAATGATTTATAATTTCTTCTTTTGAATCATTATTTTTTGTATATTTTTCTTTGATACTTTTGCTAATATTATAAATAAATTGCCTATTACTTAAATTACTAGTATTAGAAGTATTAGAAGTTTCAGATTTATTATCATCATTATCTAGAGTACTATCTTTATTAGTATCTAATTTATTACTAATATTTATTATTTTATTAATTTCTAACATGATTCTATTTAATATTTTAAAATATAAAAAAATATAAAATTATAAAAATGTAAAAAGTGTAAAAATGTAAAAAGTGTAAATTTATTGTTTATAATCTATCTATAAATATTCTCCAAAATATTTTATTTACAGTTTGTTTAAATATATATTGTTCTACCATAGTTGGTGAAATAGGAACTTTATTTTTTAAATATTCAGTATGTAAATCTCCACACATAGGTTTCATAGAAAATGGTATTTGAGATTTTTGTAATGTTTTCTTTACAAAAGAATTATGATATACTTTAAATAAATTTACAGAATATATTTGTACTAGACTTAAAAACCAATTAAATAATTTAGTATACATATATTGATTATTTCCTAATTCACCTATTCCAGTATTTAAATCAAATTCTTTTATAAATTCATGAATTTTTTCTTCTTTAATTAATCTCCAATATAAATTAAATAAATTTTTAGTATTCCATTGTTCTATTATAATAGGTTTACTACCCTTTAAACTACATAATGATTTATATTTTAAATTTGTAAATTTAGTCCTTTCACCATTAATACCATACATTATATAACCTTGAAAATCTTTTGGTTTTTTTTGTACGATTTCATCAATTTGAGTAATACTAAGATCTTCAATTTTAATTTTTTTTTTAGTAATACCATCTGCATCTAATGTTTCAAAACTTTTAATTATTTCTGGTAAATGTAAATTTACATTATATTGTTGTAATTGCTTTTTAAAAGTTGCAACTTGAATTTGTATTACCATGTTATTACCAAGCTCTTTAAATGCATTACGAATAGCATCTTCGTAATCTATTGAATAATTAATTTGCAGAATATTATTATATTGTGATTGAACAATATTTTCATTCTTAACTTGAAATACACTACAAAGTGTATTAAAATTACGCAATTGTGATGAAATTATACGATTCTCTGGATGCTCAATATTAAATACAAGAATTTTATCATTAATAAAATCTTCTGGAATATTTTCTAAATTTGTATTTGCAATATTATTATTTTCTTCAAACATTTCAAAAAATGTTTTTATACTATTAAAACATCCAGTACCAACAACTTTTCTAGTTGAATACATAAATTGTTGATTAAATTTAATTTCAATATTATTATCTAATAAATCTTGTGTTGATTTATCTAATGACATTTTTTCATTATTTAACTCTGTATCATTTATAATTTCATCATATTCATCATCTTTAGTTGTAATTGTTGTAATACTATATTTTTTTAAACTAGGATTATAAATTAACATAGTTCCTTCAGAAAATTTATATATTCGATATTTTGGATTACACGAATCAAAATTTGTCATCTCATTATCTTTGTCAATATTATAAGATTTGCAAAAATCATCCAATTTAACTGCTTTTGGTATACCAAGAGATATAATTCTTATATTACGTGTATCTAGAAGCATATGACGACAAAGCATTGTAATTGGTTCATTAGATTTATAACCTTTAAGATTTTTTAAATAATATAAAAGTGCAATATTTTCATTTACCATGCGTCTTTTAATACCATAATTATAATATAGTTTAAATAGTAAATATTCAATAAATGTTGTGTTTGTATTTTTAATATTTTTTTTATTAGATTCATTAGATTCATTAGATTCATTAAATTCTTTAGATTCATTAGATTCATTAATATTAATTTCAGACATATTAGGTGTAAGTTGATCAACTTCCATTGATACAGAAACTATTGATTCAGATACCACTGATTCATTCATAAATTTAGTCATAAATTCCTCCTCAACTTTATTTTTATTGTATTCAATATACATTTCACCAACAAATTTATAAAATTCATTAGTTAATTTATTAATATATGTGAAATTATTAGATTCATTTAACTCAAAAGACATTTTTATATTATGAATCTAGAATGAATGCTAGAAAGCTAGAAAGATATAAATTATAAGTATAAAAGTAAAATTATATATATTTATTAAAATAATTATATGTTTAAATTTCAATTTTATCAATTTTATTTATTTTATTTATTTTATTTATCCTGTTTTTTTTATAATTTTTATAAATAAAAAAATATTACTGATATAAATACTGTATAGTAAATACAATCTGTAAAAGCTTTATCACTAAAAAAATTAATAAGTAAATCATAACCTTTAATATTACATCTTGAATTATCAGATTCATCAACATTAATAGTTAATCTATTAATAATAAATAATTCTCCAAATAATGCTAATACAAATAATAGTACATAACTAGAACCAATTATAGGCAATGTTGAAAAAAATTTACTTGCAGGTACAAATATGTTTACTAATCCAACAATCATTAAAAGTGAACCTATTACTTTACCATTAGTAATTCTCCATCCTTTTGATAAAGGACATTTTTTATGTTCTTCTATTGCACTTACGAATTGTGTAAAATATAGACATATTAGTGTAAATATAAGACTGTATATGACACGCAATATAGACCAAAATGAAAACATTTATTATAAATTATATACTTTTATATACTTTTGTATTTTATTTATTATCTAGATAATAATCTAGATATATTTTTTATTTATTTTATAGTTTACAAATAAAAATTAGAAAAATAATGAAACAATATATAAAATTAACCAATTATTTTTAATTCATTAATAAATTGATGAGTTCCTTCCAATTCATTTTGTATTTTATTTAACATTTTTATAATTTCTAGACATCCTACTTTAATTACATCATTAATAATTTCATCAATATTATCAGTTTGACCTTGAACTGCAAATATTATATATTTTTCCAAAGGATGTGGTTTCTTATATCCTATATATTTCAATTTACGTTGATCTTTAGGCAATGCATAATCTGCATAAATCATACATAAATGAGACTGAATAATATTACCTAATGTATCATCTTCGTCTTTAACAATTAAATCATAACCACCGTTTAAATTATCTGAAGGTTTAATAGAAATTACATTTTCATTTTTTGCAATTAGATTACTAATAAAATTATGTATTTTATCTTTTAAAATATTAATTGCACGATGAAATATGATTAATGGAGGAATAACTCCTACTGATTCAATTTTAAATGTAAATACATTTGGTTCTTCTTTCTCATTAGTATAGAAAAATCGCGCTCTTTCAGTTAATTCAAATCTACGTGTTAATTTTTCTAGAGTCATTGGAGTAACATTTTTTAATTTTGCAGATTCATTTTGAGCGTCCATATAGGATTTAAGACCAGTTAAGGCTTTTTCAGGATCTACTGTATTTATATAAGAAGCACATGCTACTGAACTATAATGTCCGTTTTCAGTAGAAGTGCTAATACTAGCTTTACCTTCAATATGAAAATGCATTATATCTTCACCAATATTTAATTTATTATAATCTTTAGACATTTCTTCTATAACCTCTTTTGATACATTTTTAGATGGTACAAAATATTTTGGTTTTAATCTATTAATATAAATATAATGCCCTGTAATAGGGTCAGGTGGAAAGAATTTTTTAACTTCTTCTCTAGAAAGCATTTTATTTGTAGATATTTTTTTAATTTGAAAATCTTCAGTAGTAATTGTAATAATAGAATTAGTATTATTTGATACATTAATTATGAAAAGATAATCATCTACATCAAAATTCTCAGGTTTAGAAATATTAATTGGTATCATAGAAATTCGATGTAATGCAAATTGATTATGTAAAGGTGTATCATTTATTATTACTTTAATATCACAAGCTTTATATGGTTCTGTTCTAAATCCAACAGTTTTAATACTAGATATCATTAGACGTCTAATTGCATTTGAAGTAGAATAGTGAATATTTGCTAATTCAAATTCAACATGAGTATTATGTTTATCCCATGTTTTTGCATATGGATAACGTATATTAGTTATGTGGTGTGGTTTAGTTTGTTTTTTACCTTCAGACATTATTGTATTATTTTATTATTTTATTATATCTAGATACTATATTTATTATAGACTTTAATCTATTTATTTTTACTATTTATTAATATAAGTATTAAATGTTTATATTAATTATTTATAGTTTTAAAATTTCAATTTTGTGTAATAGTAAAAAATATAAATATTCTAGATATTAAAATAATTTATTGTGTAAAATTTTTAAATTTTGATTCTAGATAACATATAATTAAAGATTAACTTAAATATTAAAAAATATTAAAAATAATAAAAAGAATTAATAATATATAATTAATATTTTATATTAAATATTATAAAAATGTCACAAAATTCTCAAAAAAACTATATATTTGTAAGTAATCATTGTCAACATTCTCATAAGTTAATGCAACAATTGCAAAATACTTCACTTATAAATGATATACAAGTTGTTAATATTGATGATAAAAAAGTTCAACTTCCTTCATTTGTACAATGTGTACCAACATTATATATACCATCTAAAAGGCAAGTTTTAACTGATAGCCATTTATTTCAATGGTTTGATAAAGCTTTGAAAGAAGAAATATCAAATAAGGGTAAATTAAATATGGTTGATATTACTGGTGATGCTAATATATTACCATTTCAAATGGGAGAAATGGGTAGTGGATTATCTGGAGCAGTATATTCTTTTATTGAGGAAGATAAAAATGATTTAATGAATCATAATTATTCATTTCTTCAAGAACGCGATATTAATAAAATGCCTGATTTTACTAGATCTGATGCTGTTTCAAGTGATAGTAGTTCAAGTAAAGTTGCACCTCCTAGAAAAACTGGAGGAGGTACTGATAATGCTTATGAACAAATGATGAAATCTCGTGGTTCAGAAATGCAAAAAAGAGGTTCTCCGCAAGCACCAAATTTTTCTTCTCCCTACTAATACAGACACCAACATATTAGAGGTCGAATATTCCTCAATATTTATCATATTTATACAATACATATATAAAAAATTTCTATTATATAAAATGATGGATTTTAGCTATTTTGAAAAATAAAGAATAAATTACGACAATAATTTTATTTTTATGTGCGTATTCATTCACATTTTTATTTTCTTCTTTTCTATTAAATTAGTATCTAGATATAAAATATATTTATAACTATATTTATATATTATCAAATACTTTTATTATATAACCTATTAATAACCTAAAAAAATGGATTACACATATCTAGATTATTTTAACTACTATCTCAAAGAGTATCTCAGCGATCTTATAAATACTTTTCCAGAAACAAGAGAAGCCATTCTAGCTAACTATCGTTTGCTTCTAGAAGGCAAAGATGATAAAAATGATATTTATGCAAAATGCTACTTTACAAAAATCAATAATTTTTTACTTCAAATATCTAAAAAAGATATAACCTTATTTGATACACCAAGTAAAATATTCATTGAAGGTGTTGATTTATATAATATTTGGAATAGCTCAAATGCTACTGATTCTAATCGTATAGCTATCTGGAAATACCTTCAGATTCTTATGATTCTTGGTCGTAAAATCATTCCTAACCACAAAGAAATCGTTGATATTCTCAATAAAGTTTCTAATGGAGATATTAATGTTCCTGCAAAAGTAGAAAAAACTCTTACTAGTGACAGTAAAGATGAATCTGATGAAACCACTAGCGTTTTTGGATTAAGTGATATTGCTTCTAGTTTAGGAGGTCTAAGTAGTCTTATGAATGGACTAAATAAAGGCGGAGAAGGTGGTGGTCTAGGTAGTCTATTGGGTGGTTTATCCGGTCTTATGGGAGGTGGAGGAGGTAGTAGTAATGGTGAAAATCCTCTAGAAGGACTTGGCAATCTAATGGGTGGACTTACTGATATGTTTAGCAAACCAGAATTTACTGATGCAATGAATCAACTTTCTCAACAGTTTAATACACCTGTGTCTTCTGGAAAACATAGTAATGATTGTGAAACTAGTTGTTCGCATAATGGTGAATCTGTTTCTAGTTCAGAAACTTCTTCTACTACAGATAGTAATACATCAAGTAAAACAGGAGCATCTGGTACATCTGGTACATCAGCTCCTCCAATTTTTAATAATCCTCTATTTGGTGATTTAGCAGAAGAAATTGGAAAAACTTTTAATTTTGAAGAAATGGAAAAGGATGGTAAACCACAAAATATTGGAGAGGCACTAAGCCGTTTTATGTCTGGCAATAACCCTGCAAAACTAATGGAACTTGTAGGTAAATTTGGAGGAAAATTACAAGATGAAGTTAAAAAAGGTAATATTAATCCTGCAGATTTACTTAAACAAACAATGAGTGCAGTAGGAGGTAGTCAAAATATTCAAAATATGATGAAAAATCCACAAATGCAACAACATATGAAACAGATGCAGTCACATTCTTCAAATTCTGGAAAATCTGCAACACCTACTAAAGATCGACTTCGCGCTAAACTAGACAAGAAAAATTCTGAAAAAACAGATTAAATTATTTGTAAATATTGTATATTTTTTGTTAATTTTAGAATAATAAATTATTTAAATTTTCTATGTTTTCTGATACTAAATTATTATTACTATTATTACTATTATTACTATTACTATTATTATTACTATTATTATTACTATTATTATTACTATTATAATAACTACTACCACTACTACTACTTTTAATATCTGTATTTAAAACTGTATCCAATTTAATTTCATATAAACTTTTATTTATATCTAGAAATGTATAGTTATTTTCTAAAATGTTTGCAAATGTAAGTTCATCTGAGTTTAAATTAACTTTATATTCAGTATTCATATTCATTTTTGTAATTTTTTCTAATAATGAGTTTTCTAAATTTTTATCTAATACTTGACTAGAATTATTCGATTCTCCTTGTTTAGATAATAGTATTTCAATGTTATTTAATCTATCTAATATAATATTTTGTGTATCTTCTATTTTATTTATTCTTGTATTTATATTAGTATTAAAATCATTAAAACATTTATCAATGTGTTTTAATGATTGATATATATCTTTTATAAATGTTAATACATTTAAATTATTTAAATTATTTGTCATTATCTTATTTGTTGTATCTAGAAACAAAAAAAAATAATTTATATTATTTGTATATATAAATTAAATATTAAAATAAATAAATTAAAACTAATATAAAATATATAAAATAAAAATTAAAAATGTACATAATATTTGCATCAATTATAATTATAATAATAATTTTATTCGGAAGTAGCATACTTTCAATGATTATATCAAATGTTTCAAATTCAACTCCAAATGTTAAAATGGGTAATATATGGTTTGGAATTCTTCTTATAATAAATATAAGTGTAGTAATATTTATATATGTATTCTATTATTATAAAACATCCAACATTGGTAAAATAGGACCAACTGGAGATAAAGGATTTGAAGGTATAAAAGGAGAAACTTGTATGATTTCAAATTGTGATTATTATGCTCCTTATAACACAATGTAATAAATATAATTACATTGGAATATCGCATCCATAACACACATCAGATGCAGTCTTTTTAGAAACCATATCTGATATATCATATTGAGGACAAGAGCTTAAAATTTCATTTAAGTTTTTATTATATTGGAATTCAGATAAATTTTGACTAGTTGCAAGTTTATTAACTTTATTAAGTAAATTATCTTTTTGATCTGAATTAAGATAGCTAGAATTTTTTATTACCTCTATTATATCTTTAAGAGTTTTTAATGGTATATTAACATCTGTTTTAATTTTATTTTTATCATCTTGTAATCTTTTCATAATAATATCAATATTGCGTTTTTGAGTATCTACATAATTTTGCAATTTACTTTTATTCATTTCTCTATTTACAATTGTAGACTTATCAACATCAATTTGCATTTGTTGAGTGCGTTTCTTGAGACGTGTAATACTATCACTTTGTGCCTTTATTTTATCTAAATAATATTCTTCTTCTTGCAAACTTACTAAATTAGAATTCAAAGGGGTACTTTCAGTTGATTGTTTATTCAAATTATAATATTTACGAGAACAATCTTCTGATTTTTCTAAATCATCAATAATTGTACATTTTTTAACACACGCAACTACTTTACATACTTTACCTTCTGGTAATTGATTAGCATTAGTATTAGTAGTAATAAAAGTTCCAGTATATGGATTAAAGTAAATTCCAAAATATGTATTATCTACATTAAATTCGAATATTTTGTCATTTTTAGTCCATTCACGCATTTCTTTAACACAATGCGAAGGTACACATGCAACATTATTTGATTTAATTATTTTCTGTAAATCAGTAGTAGTATTACAAAATACATGACCTAATGATGTATAATTTTCAGGTGCAATTGGTTTATATAATTGTAAAGGAAAATATCCTATATTTTCCCCAATAAAATCACTTACAAATTTTTTAAAACTTTGTAAAGGTTTAAAAAGATTATTTGTTATTCTTTCTAATTTTTTTTCTGTAATCCATGAATTGTTTGTTAATAAATTAAAATTATTACTAGGAATATTTGCAATAATATTATTACTATATCCTGTTATAGTTAATAAATTAGTTTTAATTTTGTAAACATGATTATTCCAATCAGATCCCAACAATCCACAATCTGCCTGTGAAACACCGTATTTACTATAATCAGGATCTGTAGCTCCCCAACATTGTCTTCCTGCTTGTATACCAATTGTATCATATCCTAGCTCATATGCTGCTTCTACACACTGTTGTATCTTAGCACTTTCTGTTTGTCTATCAAGTTTACCTATTAAATTTGGAATCGCTCTATATAAATTATTATAAGGTTGTTCTTTATTAGTAATATCATAATCAGAATCTGCATAACATCCTATACTAACAGAATTTATTTTACTTTTATTGTTAATTCCAACCAATTCTTCTATAGTAAATTGAAGTGATGTAATATTGTTTGTTATATATGTATTATTAATAATATATAATACTAATTCTAATAATGTTGTTCTATCTGTTATAGAACTTATATTTAAATCTGTTATATTATTTATATTAATTACTTTTTCGTTGACCGCTACCCTAGCTGTATTAAGATCTTCTTTTTCTTCTTTTGTAAGATCATCATTATTTAAACTTTTCAAATGAGTCAAAACATTATCTACAACATCAATACTTGGAGCTAATTTCAAATAATCTAATAAATTTAAATATTCACTATTTGGTGGAGGTTTCGAATTATTATAAATATTTATTATATCATTACATATTCCTATAATATACATATTAACACTATCATAATTAATATTTCCAAATACATTTGTAGTTTTTGTTGTTCTTATAATATTATCTGTTTTTAATTTACCATATGGAGTATATGATAAAGCATTTAATACTGCAGCTATATCTGGATATGAATCTAAATTACCTGGAACACTTATATTTATCTGTTGATCGTTGAATGTTATATAACCACTAGTACCTGACGCTATAGTAAATTTATTTCCAGTTTTGTTTAATGGTATAATATGTTTTTCAGTTTTAGATAATTTATTAATTAATTGTTGTACTGTTATACTATTTGTATTTCCACTTACAATATAACTATTTAGAGAAGAATCTTCTATTGGTTTTTTTAATGATTCTATATTATTTTGTATTAAAGAATTAAGATCAGTTATAACTGTAGAACAACGTTTTAAACTTTCTGAAATTGTATTTAAATTTACAATTTCATCAATATATCTAGAATATTTATAATAAATATTATTAAAACTAGGATTTTTAATTTCAGCTATTAAATCAAAACGTATAGGAGGTTTAATATCACTAGTTCCTTTTTTTATTAATAAAGTAAATTGATCAAAACTAGGTAAACTATAATCACTATTTTGACTTACTATATCTCCTAATTTAGCATATCTAACTTTATTTATTATAAGATTTGGTTTATAAAATGCAATTGGTTTAAGTTTTAATAATGGATTTGTCATATTATGTATTTTATTACGCCATAAATTTATTTGCATTTCTAAATTTGTATTGTCCTGATTTGCTATTAGTTGTGTTTCTGCAGATTTAATTTTTTGTAATAAATCTGTTGCAACATTATTACTTAAATCAAAACTTTCTATAATGTTATTTGTATGATATATGCTATATAAAATTCTAATTATAATAAGAATATTTATTATTATACATATACAAATTAAAGTTTTCTTTGTAATATATTTATTTATTTCCATTTATTGTTAATAAATATAATTATTAATATATTTATGCTTCTTTATAAAAATAGATATTTTTTTCTTGCAAATTATTCTTAGTATTACTAATATAATAGGCATAGGTTTATCCTTAAATAAATGAGTGTATAAAAATATTTTAAATATAAATATTTATAAAAAGTTCTGTATTTAATATATATAAATATTTATATTTAAAATATTTTTATAAATTTATTAACTTAAATATATTATTTTATATATTAAATAAGATATAGTTTCTGTTTTTATTTATCTTCCATTATTGTATTTATACAATTTTGTATAAAAAACTTATAAGCCCTCTTTCCTAAAGTATAAAACTAAAATTATTTGG
>Ga0214919_10010418_pt1 | contig 11780 bp, 10 predicted proteins | sample LL1503_MetaG_FD_177994 | JGI IMG/M metagenome (GOLD analysis project Ga0214919, IMG submission 177994) | Freshwater microbial communities from Lake Lanier, Atlanta, Georgia, United States - LL-1503 | ecosystem: Environmental > Aquatic > Freshwater > Lake | place: USA: Georgia | collected...
CACAAAAGTTTTGCCTGATGACCATAGCAAGTTGGTACCACTCCTTCCCATCCCGAACAGGACAGTGAAACGACTTAGCGCCGATGATAGTGCGGGTTCCCGTGTGAAAGTAGGACATCGTCAGGCTCTTATAGCGAGAAACGCCCCATAGAAATATGGGGCGTTTTTTTTCGTCTGTCGAATATGCAGGCTGACTACAAATTCACAATCATATTGTCTTGAAATGCCAGGGCTTTGCTTCTTTCCAGGTCTAAAAGCATGTCCTCAAGCCAATCTTGCATGGGTATCTGTTCACCAAAGGTCTGGTGTAACTTTGTCAAATAGGGCACGTCAGTGGCCCAAGCCTTAAAGGCCTTGTTTTCTACCTGGGTCAGTTCCAACAGCTTGTACTTCAAAAGCACTTTGGCGCCATAGCGGCCATGCTTTTGCGGATTCTGAACAAAGCCATCTAATTTCTTGCGTGCAATTTCTAGGGCGGCATCGACATTGTTAAAAACAGCGCCATGACCCGGAATGACCCAGATGGGTTTGAGCGACTCAATCAGATCCAGCGTCTGTGCGACCTCATGAAATGCATCCACACCTTCCAACTCCGGAAACACCACACCGAATCCGCTGGCCCACAAAGCATCAGCTGAGATTAAAATTTTGTGGGTAGGTTCAAACAACATAACAGAATGTGGATCATGGCCTGGTGCAGCATGAACCTCCCAATTCAAGCAAGCTAAGCGCAATATTTGACCCGCCTGCAAGAGTCCCTCAAACTTAAATCGAGGACACAATTGACCTGTGGCTTCGTAGCTCAAGGCCTCAGCATCCCAAATTGACACGGCCTTTGCTTCGCCAGGAGGAATCCAAGTTTCAAGCTGGGTGTAGTGTGCTTGGAGGTGATGGTTTCCTCCGCAATGGTCGCTGTGTAAGTGGGTGTTTACCAACCGATCAAGCGCTCGGCCATTCAAGGCATTTTGAACGAGTGCCACAGTCTGCGCTTCGTGCGTCACATAACCACTGTCAATCAGGGTCGCGGAATCATCGTCTGTCAAAAGAATGTTGTTGGCCGACAGCCAGCCTCTTTCAAAAACTTGAAGTCCTGTGATCTGCAGCCGCTGTGTCATTGACAAACAATTCTCTGAGCGAATCTAAAAATGATCTGCGCTCAATGCGCAGTGGTTCTCAGCTCACGCCGCAAAATTTTACCCACGTTGGACTTAGGCAGTTCATCTCTGAACTCAATGTACTTGGGCCGCTTGTAACCCGTGAGATTCTCTTGGCAGTATTTGGCCACGGCATCTTCGGTCAGCATGCTGTCGTTTCGCACCACAAACACCTTGATGGTCTCGCCTTGCATGGCGTCTGGAATGCCGATGGCGGCGCACTCAAGCACACCGGGGCACAGAGAAATGACATTCTCAAGTTCGGAGGGGAACACATTGAAGCCACTGACAATGATCATGTCTTTGATGCGATCGACGATTCGGAAAAAACCTAGCTCGTCCATGATGCCCACGTCACCAGTGCGCATGAAACCGTCTGGCGTGAATGCTTTGCGCGTTTCTTCTTCTTGTTTGTAATAGCCGACCATCACGTTGGGGCCGCGAATGCAAATTTCACCTGACTCGCCTTGTGCCAAGCTCTTGCCCTGTTCGTCCTTGATGGCCATGTCGATGCTGGGCAGTGGCAAACCAATGCTGCCGCTGAAGGCCGTTTGCGAGACCGGGTTGTTGGTGCCAATGGCACAGGTCTCACTCATGCCCCAGCCCTCAATCATGGCGCTGCCGGTGGCTGCTTGCCAAGCACGTGCCGTCCCTTCAGACGCCGCCATGCCCCCCGCTTGTGTCAGGCACAGGTGAGAAAAGTCAATCGTTTTGAACATGGGGTGCTGTAGCAAGGCGTTGAACAAAGTGTTCACACCAGGCAGCAAGTGGAAGGGTCGTGTTTTGAGGGTTTCGATGAACTTGCCAAAGTCACGCGGGTTGGGAACCAAGGTGAGGTGCGAGCCTTGGCGAATGGCCAAAAAGCAAAGTGTCAAAGCAAAGATGTGATACAGCGGCAAAGCCGCAATGCTGTTGACTTTGCGCAAGTCGGGCATGCGCACAAGGGCTGGTGCAAACCATGTTTCTGCTTGCAAAATAGCCGCCACAATGTTGCGGTGTGTCAGCACGGCGCCCTTGGACAAGCCTGTGGTGCCACCGGTGTATTGTAAAAATGCAATGTCATCAAGCGATTGCGGAACTGACTTGAAAGTCAATTGGCGACCCTCGGCAATGGCTTGCTTGAACGAGGTGACGCGGTGTTTGTCGCTCAGGGGCAGTTCAAACTCAGGCACCATTTTGGCCAAATGGCGAACCGCAAATGTCATCCAGCGACCATAAAAGGGGCCTAACAAATCGCCAATTGAAGCCAGCACCGTATGCTGTATTTGCGTGCGATCAATGACCTCGCTCAGGGTGGCTGCAAAGTTTTCCAAAATGACAATGGCGGTGGCGCCAGAGTCTTTCAGTTGGTGCTCTAACTCGCGTGCTGTGTACAAAGGGTTCACATTCACGCAGGTATAACCCGCGCGCAAAATGGCCGCCATGGTGACTGCAAATTGAGGCACATTGGGCAGCATCAAGGCAATGCGGCTGCCTGCGGGTAAGCCCTGGTCTTGAAACCAAGCACCCAAAGCTTGAGACAGTTGGTCCAGCTCTCGGTAGCTCATCCACTTTTCCATGCAAACCGCAAAGGGCGTATCGCCATGCTTTTGAAAGGCTTGGTTGAGTAAATCAGACAACGAACTGTATTCGTTGGGGTCAATCTCGTGCTTCACGTTGGCGGGGTAACTCTTCAGCCAAATCTTGTCCATGTACTGCTCCTGGGAATGACAATATTGTCGTCAATTTGAAGAGCCGTTGTCATGGGGCATTACCCCTGAGCAATATTTAAAAAGTCTATTTTTCGTCCCCGAAGCGACAAACCAAAAAATGCTGCATTTGCAACAAAGCAAGGACAAATGGGAGAAGGTGTGCAAGAATGCGGGTAAACCCTATGATTCAATTCGCTGTCTTCACGCAATCCCTCTGGCGCCGCTGGATGAAGTGGGTGCCTGTCCGCATTTTGAGCCTCAAGCACAGACCGCGCATCAGTGCTCACTTGAAGAGTTTGGCCCCTCAAGACCGATATTTGCGCTTTGGCTATCCCGCTACCGACGAACAGATTGAAAATTACGTGAATCAATTGAATTTTGCGCGGGATGATATTTATGGGGTCTTCAATCGGCGCTTAGAAATCGTGGCCATGGCCCATTTGGCCTTCTCAGTCGACCCTGAATGGGCCACATGCGCGGAATTTGGTGTTTCAGTTGACTTGCGAATGCGTGGCAAAGGGCTTGGCGCGCGTTTGTTTGATCGCGCTGTCATGCACGCCCGAAATCAGGGCGTCGGGCTGCTGTTCATCCATGCCTTGAGTGAAAACACCGCCATGCTCAAAATTGCCAGGCAATCTGGCGCCAGGGTGGTCCGAGATGGCAGCGAGAGTGATGCTTACTTAAGCTTGCCGGCCGCCGACATGGACAGTCAAGTCAATGAGTTCATTGAAGAAGGCATGGCCGATGTGGATTTTCAAATCAAAGTGCGCGCCCAACAATTTTTACAAATGCTCCTCACCTTGCAAGAAGTCAGAAAGGGTGTTCGCGAATCGCGTCACAAATCCGGTGTTTAATCCGCTATCCTAGAGGTTCTGCAACAACGGCTCATTGCCCACACAACTGTGTCCGACCCCCACCCCGCGCGTTTGAACGAAAGAGACGACAAACGCGAAGTCAAAAGAGAAGACAGGCGCGAAGAACGGCGTGAAGACAAACGTTCATTCTTGCAAAAACTGGCAGAGTTCATTCACCCAGGACCCGACTCCAAAGACGAGCTCATTGAAACGCTGGCCGAAGCCGAAGACAACGAGATCATCAATGCACAAAGCCGGTTCATGCTCGAGGGTGTGATTCGCATGGCGGACATGACAGCAGGCGATGCCATGGTGGCTGCACCGCGAATGGATTTGCTGTCCATCGATGCCCCCTTTGACGAGTTGATGCACCAAGTCATTGACACAGCGCACTCGCGTTTTCCTGTCTACGAAGACGACCGTGAAAACATCATTGGCATTTTGATGGCCAAAGATTTGCTCAAGCTGCAACGCGCGCCCGAGCTCAATATTCGAGCCCTGCTCAGACCTGCTGTGTTTGTGCCAGAGAGCAAAGGCCTGAACGATTTACTCAGACAGTTTCGCGACAATCGCCAGCACTTGGCCATCGTCATTGATGAGTTTGGCCGCACGGCCGGCTTGATCACCATTGAAGATGTGCTTGAAGAAATTGTGGGCGAAATTGAAGACGAGTTTGACATTGAAGAAGAGGCTGGTGACATCTTTGGTTTGGCCGATCAAACCTACCGAGTCAGCGGCGACACGTCACTCGAACGCGTCTCAGAAGCCTTTGACGTGAAACTCAATCCGGATGTGCTTGATGAAGACACACACCACTTCGACACCATTGGCGGACTGGTTGCGCACGAGATGGGGCACGTGCCCAAACGCGGTGAAAAATTCAGCTTGTCGGGTTTGGATTTTGTGGTGCTGCACACTCGCGGTGGCGCAGTGCGCTGGTTCAAAGTCTCACCGACACCTCCATTGAAAAAATAATGAGCATGTGGCGCCTGGCCTTGTCAGTCGTAGCCGGTGTGGTGCATGGCTATTCGATGGCTTGGCCCGCCTTTGCCCTGGGCGATGTGCTGGGTGTCACAGGCCAGTCTTCGGGCTTCTTGCAGTGTTTCAGTCTCGGTATTTTGGCAGCGATTTTGTTGCAAGTGGCATCGCAAGATGCTCAGCCAACTGGTTTCATTGCATCCAATCAAGTTCAATCTAAATCGAAGAGCCAAGGTCAATTTGCATGGCGACAGGGCGCGCTCATTGGCGCCGTGTTTGCGACCAGTGCCATGGCCGCCACTTGGGGTTGGCTGTATGTGTCCATGCACAGATATGGAGGCTTGCCATCTTGGCTGGCTGCCTTGGCCGTGTTGCTTCTGGCAGCGGGCTTGTCGCTTTATTTTGCGGCTGCAGGTGGCGTTTGGGTGGCCTTGTTTCGGCGGTCTATTTTGTCGGCCCGAATGACAGAGGGGCGGTACGCCACACAGTCGGATGGCATGACCCTGGCGGAGTTCAAACAAGGCTTGTTAGGCATTGTGTTGTTTGGTGCTTTATGGACCATGGCGGAGTTGTGCCGGGGTCAACTCTTGACCGGTTTTCCTTGGGGCGCCGGTGGTTACGCGCACCTGCAAAGCACTTTAGCTGGGTATGCCCCGTGGCTCGGTGTGTATGGCATGGGCGCCATCGCAGCATGGGTGGCCATGGGCGTGCCGGTTGTTGTGTCTGCTCTCATGGCGGGAAGAACCAAGGCCTGGCTCATGCTTGGGCTGGTGTTGCTCATGGTGTCGGTGGTCATTCCCCTCGGCCTTCAAAATTCAGGTGCTGAATTCACCCAAGCTGCGGGCAAACTGAAAGTGCGACTGCTTCAAGGCAATATTCCGCAAGACGAAAAATTCATTCCTGGCCAAGGTGTGCAACTGGCTTTGAATTGGTATGGCGAACAATTGCTGGCCAACACTGAGCCGCTGGTGGTCACTCCTGAAACCGCCATTCCAGTGTTGCCGCAACAACTCTCGGCGCCTTATTGGCAAGCCATTCAAAACAAATATGCGCCGCCTCTGGCGCGGGATCCATTGGCCGATCAAAAGCCCGATCAATTGTCTGATCCATTACCCGTTGCCCCTCAAACAGCCTTGATCGGTTTGCCCATGGGTGCATCGGGCGTGGGCTACACCAATTCCGCATTGGCCTTAGGCCCTGAAGAAGTTGCATACCGCTATGACAAGTTGCACTTGGTGCCCTTTGGTGAATTTGTGCCGCCCTTTTTTCAGTGGTTTGTACGCATGATGAACATGCCGCTGGGAGACTTCGCGCAAGACCGCCCGCCTGCAGGTGTTTTAAAATGGCAAGGGCAGCGTTTGCTGCCTCAAATTTGCTACGAAGATCTTTTTGGTGAAGAAATGGCACGCTACTTTGCCAAGCCCGAACAGGCGCCTACTGTCTTCGTCAACATGAGCAATTTAGCGTGGTTTGGCGACACTACCGCCATACCCCAACATGTGGCCATTTCGCGCATGCGTGCCATGGAATTTCAGCGCCCTGTTCTTCGCGCGACCAACACGGGCTTAACGGGTTTGGTGAATGCCAAAGGCGAAGTGACAGCGTCTTTGCCAAACTTCACGCGCGGCGCTTTGGTGATTGAGTTCGAAGGACGTGCGGGCCTCACGCCCTATGCACAATGGACATCTCAATGGGGCTTGGCGCCACTTTGGTGGCTTTGCATCGCAATTGTTCTGATTTTAGGTGTGGTTTCTTGGCGCTCTGGCCCTCGCGCGCTTTAAAATCAAGGGTTGTCGCCGATGTTCGGGGGCGCTCTCATTTTTAGCCCATGTTGACCTTCCAACAAATCATTTTGAAACTGCAGTCCTATTGGGACGCTCAAGGCTGCGCACTGTTGCAGCCCTATGACATGGAAGTGGGTGCAGGCACTTCGCACACTGCTACTTTTTTACGTGCCATCGGCCCAGAGCCGTGGAAGGCGGCCTATGTGCAACCCAGCCGCCGTCCAAAAGATGGCCGTTATGGCGAGAACCCCAATCGGCTTCAACATTACTACCAATACCAGGTGGTGCTCAAGCCTGCGCCGTCCAACATTTTGGATTTGTATTTGGGCTCGCTTGAAGCTTTGGGCTTTGACCTCAAAAAGAACGACATTCGCTTTGTCGAAGACGATTGGGAAAATCCAACTTTGGGTGCATGGGGCTTGGGCTGGGAAGTTTGGCTCAATGGCATGGAAGTGACGCAGTTCACTTACTTCCAACAAGTGGGCGGCATCGATTGCAAACCCATTACGGGCGAAATTACCTACGGCCTCGAGCGCCTGGCCATGTACCTGCAAGGTGTCGACAACGTTTACAACTTGAAGTGGACCGACACGCTGAGCTACGGCGATGTGTACCACCAAAACGAAGTCGAGCAATCGACTTACAACTTTGAACACGCCGATGCCGAGTTCTTGTTCACAGCGTTTTCTGCCTATGAAAAACAAGCGCAGCATTTAATTGGTGAGCAGCTGGCATTGCCCGCTTATGAGCAAGTGCTCAAGGCTGGACACACCTTCAACTTGCTCGATGCGCGCGGCGCCATCAGTGTCACTGAGCGTGCCGCTTACATTGGCCGCATTCGCAATTTGGCACGCGCTGTGGCGCAAAGCTATTTGGAAAGCCGCGAGCGTTTGGGCTTCCCCATGGCACCTCGCGAATGGGTTGAACAGCTCAATGCCTTAAGCAAGAAGGCTGCCTGAAGGCAAGAATAAAAAATGACACATCAAAACCTTCTTGTCGAATTGTTTGTCGAAGAGCTGCCTCCCAAGGTGCTCAAAAAACTGGGCGAATCTTTTGCCAACGTGCTGTTTGAACAACTGCGCGATGCAGGCCTGACAGGTGCCCATGCAGTGGTCACGCCCTACGCGTCGCCGCGCCGTTTGGCAGCGCATGTCACGCAAGTGGCAGCACAAGCAGACGACAAAGCGGTGCAGCAAAAACTCATGCCGGTCACGGTGGGCTTAGATGCCAGTGGCAACGCCACACCCGCCTTGCTTAAAAAATTGCAAGCTCTCGGTGCAGAAGTATCCAACCCTGCAGCGCTGGTCGCATCACTCAAGCGCGCGCCCGATGGCAAAGCAGAAGCTTTGTTTTACGACAGCGTGGCCACCGGCGCCACCCTGTTGCAAGGCTTGCAAAAGGCCTTGGACGAGGCGCTGGCCAAATTGCCCATTCCTAAAGTCATGACCTACCAATTGGAAACCGATTGCGAATTGCCAGGCTGGACCAGTGTCAATTTTGTGCGCCCCGCGCATGGCTTGGTGGCTTTGCATGGTGGGCAAGTCGTGCCTGTGAAAACCTTGGGCTTGAAGGCGGGTCAAACCACACATGGCCATCGCTTTGAAGCCAATGTCTCACCCTTGATCATTCAAGATGCCGACAGTTATGCCGCCACGCTGGCGCGCGATGGCGCCGTCATTGCCAGTTTTGCTGAACGCCGCGCAGAAATTGTGAAGCAACTCCATGCGGCTGCAGCCAAGTTAGGTGGAGGTGCCAAGGCCATTGAAGACGAGGCTTTGCTAGATGAAGTCACAGCCTTGGTTGAGCGTCCCAATGTGCTCATTTGTGAATTTGAAAAAGAGTTTTTGGAAGTGCCGCAGGAATGTTTGATTTTGACCATGAAGGCCAATCAAAAGTATTTCCCGCTCCTAACTGAACAAGGCAAGCTCACCCATCAGTTTTTGGTGGTGAGCAACATTTCACCGTCGGACCCCAGTGCCGTCATTGGCGGCAACGAGCGTGTGGTGCGCCCGCGTTTGGCCGATGCCAAATTTTTCTTCGACCAAGACCGCAAGAAAACTTTGGCGTCGCGTGTTGAAGGCCTCAACAAAGTGGTCTATCACAACAAGCTGGGCACACAAGGCGAGCGCATGGCGCGTGTTCGCGGCATTGCCAAAGCTTTGGGCCAGGCAGTGGGTGGTCACGAGTTGGCACAAGCTGCTGACACTGCCGCTCAGTTGGCCAAAACAGATTTGCTCACCGACATGGTGGGCGAGTTCCCTGAACTGCAGGGCATCATGGGCGGCTACTACGCGCGCCACGATGGTTTGAGCCATGACATTGCCGACGCCATTGAAGACCATTACCGTCCGCGTTTTGCGGGCGACGAATTGCCGCGCAACAAGGTCGGTTTGGTGGTGGCACTGGCCGATAAACTCGAAACCTTGGTGGGCATGTTTGGCATTGGCAATTTGCCCAGTGGCGACAAAGACCCGTTTGCGTTGCGCCGTCATGCCTTGGGCATCATTCGCATGCTCATGGACAAAGATTTAGACCTTGAGTGGCGTCAGTTGCTGGCGCTGGCAGTGCCTGTGTTTGGCGACAAAATCACCGACCCTTCACAAGCCTTGACCACCTTCTTGTTCGACCGCTTGTCAGGCTCATTGCGAGAGCAAGGCTTTAGCGCGCAAGAAGTCGATGCGGTGTTGGCTTTGCATCCTGCACGTTTGGGCCAAGTTCCTAAATTGCTGGCGGCTGTGCGCGCATTTGCGGCCTTGCCTGAAAGCCCTGCATTGGCGGCAGCCAACAAACGCATTGGCAATATTTTGAAAAAGGCCGATGCAGTGGATGCGCATGTCAACCCTGCCTTGCTCACAGAAAATGCCGAGCAAGCTTTGTACGAAGTGATGCAGCGTTTGTTGCCCGAATCAGAAGCCTTGTTCAAAGCGGGTGACTACACCGGCTCCTTGCAAACCTTGGCCGCACTGCGCTCGCCTGTCGATGCTTTCTTTGACGACGTCATGGTGAACGCCGAAGAAATGGACGTGCGCCTCAACCGTCAAGGTTTGCTCAAGTGTTTGCATGAGGCCATGAACCGCGTGGCCGATTTGTCGCGTTTGGCCTCATGAAAATCGTCATTCTCGATCGCGACGGCACCATCAACCATGACTCTGATGAGTACATCAAGAGCCCTGAGGAATGGCGTGCGCTGCCTGGCGCCTTAGAGGCCATCAGCCGTTTGAACCATGCGGGCTACCATGTGGTCATTGCCACCAACCAATCAGGTCTTGGCCGTGGTTTGATGGACGTGGCATCATTGAACGCCATTCACAAACGCATGATCAAACAACTTGCCGCAGTGGGCGGGCGTGTCGATGCTATTTTTTATTGCCCACATGCGCCCACAGACGGATGCACATGCCGCAAACCCATGCCAGGTTTGATTGAACAAATTGCAGAGCGATTTGGCTTAGAAATACGGGGCGTGTCGTTTGTGGGCGATACCCTGAACGACATGAAGGCAGCCGAGGCAGCAGGTTGCGTGCCGCATTTGGTGTTAACGGGCAAGTCTGAAGCATTGCGCGGGCAAGCACTGCCGCCTATGTTTCCGGTGGGCACACACATGCACACTGACCTCAATGCCTTTGTCGATGTGTTCTTGAAAAAATCTGCGGAACCTGTGGCATGAACTTTATTCGTTCACTCATGCACATGGTGTGGATGACCCTCACGGTCATTCCTTGGGCCTTGGTGGTGGTGTTTGCCTCCATGTTCATCAGCAGCAGCCGTTTGTACTGGTGGTGCGCCGCTTGGCTTCGCCATGCCATCAACAGTGGCACCTTCATTTTGGGCATTGAGAACCGCATCACGGGCATGGAAAATTTGCCACTGGGCGAAAAAGATCCGGTCGTCTTGTTGGTCAAGCACCAGTCCACATGGGAAACTTTTTTAATGCCAGCCATCATGCCCCACCCTTTGGCTTACGTGTTCAAAAAAGAATTACTCAACGTGCCGTTTTTTGGTTGGGCCATGGGACGCATGGACATGATTCACATTGACCGAAGCCAGCGTGCACAAGCCTTTACCAAGGTGGTCACTCAAGGCAAACGTCTCATGGATCAAGGTGTCTGGGTGATTATGTTTCCCGAAGGCACACGCATTCCTCGCGGTCAAAAAGGGGTTTACAAAACAGGCGGCACGCGCTTGGCCATTGAGGCCGGTGTGCCCGTTGTTCCTATTGCTGTGACCTCTGCCAAGTGTTGGCCCACCAAAGCCTTTGTCAAGAAGCCCGGCATTGTCGATATCTCGATTGGCAAAGCCATTTCCAGCAAAGGCCGTCAACCAGAAGAGTTGATGCAAGAGGTGGAAAACTGGATTGAGTCGGAAATGCGCCGCCTTGATCCTGAGGCTTATACCGACGCTTGATCAAAGTTCAACCATGCGCAATCCGCTGCAACTTGTTCTTGATTTTTTAAGTCCGCCACAGGAGCGTACACCGCCAGCTTTAGACAAAGCGCCTAGAACACTCGGTTCGACCACCACGCCAAAGCCTGGCGCATTCAGAACGACAGTGCGCCCAAGTGCTCCAGAACAGACGCCCGATGAAGTTTCAATTGCGCATCCGCGCGCCAATCGCGAAACAGTTTTGGAAGGCATGCGCGTGGCCTATTTGTTCCAACGCGTGCGCCGTCGCTCGATTGGTTTTTTGGTAGGGCCAGATGGGCTTGAAGTGCGCGCGCCCAAATGGGTCACCTTGAAAGAAGTCGAGTTGGGCCTGCAAGAGCGCGGCGAGTGGGTGTTGCGCAAGTGGGCTGAAATGCAAGAGCGGCAAAAAAACATTCGACAAATTGAATGGCGTGAAGGTGCCAGTCTTGACTATTTGGGAGCGCCCATTCATTTGCTCTTAAGCCCCCAAAATGGCCGCAGTGAACTGAATGATCAACGCCAATTGCTCTTGGCATTGCCGCACAGCGCAGAAGCTTCACAAATTAGAGATGCGGTGCAAGCCTGGTTAATGCGCGAGGCCAAGAACTTGTTTGAACAGCGGCTCAATCACTTTGCGCCCTTGATGGGTGTACAGTGGCGTCGTTTGAGCTTGTCCAATGCAGGGTCGCGCTGGGGAAGTGCGCGCGTGGATGGCGCCATTCGTTTGAACTGGCGCCTCATTCATTTAAAGCCCGAGGCTGTTGATTATGTGGTGGTACACGAGCTGGCGCATTTGCATGAAATGAACCACAGCCCCGCGTTTTGGAAAGTGGTGGCCGATATCTTGCCCGACCATTTAGAGCGGCGCAAAGCTTTGCAAAAAGAGAATTTGGCGAATTGGGCTTGATGAATCCT
>Ga0214919_10010419_pt1 | contig 11779 bp, 19 predicted proteins | sample LL1503_MetaG_FD_177994 | JGI IMG/M metagenome (GOLD analysis project Ga0214919, IMG submission 177994) | Freshwater microbial communities from Lake Lanier, Atlanta, Georgia, United States - LL-1503 | ecosystem: Environmental > Aquatic > Freshwater > Lake | place: USA: Georgia | collected...
CTTTGGTATAAATTACGAAACATTAGCTACTGGTTCAACATATTCTACAAATAAAATTTTCAATAAAAAAAGAATTAATAAATTAACTTTTATTAATGAAATTACTTTTAGTGATGAGAGTACATGGGAAGATACATCAAACTCATATTATCTAATTGATAGAGAAGGTGTTATACAATTTGCTAGTATTGCTGACTTAGTCAGTGGTGATGTACTTTTATTATTAGATACTACAAATGAAGATGTAGATTTTGTAAGAAAAATTGTAACTACAAATGTTCAAAACAAAAGAACTTTTTCTGGATGGCAGTTTGAAGTAGAATATAGACACGTATTCCTTACAAAAACAACATCAACAGGAAATCAATCATATGTATCAATAGAACACAACCCACCACCATCTTGTCCGGCTTATGTGTGTCCCTGTCCGGGTACATGTGGCTCTTGTCCAAAAGGACAACCATATTGTGATGGTAGATATTGTTTCAGTTATCAACACTCATGTATCTAAAAATAAATTAAAATAATAATGGCAAAATTAATAACAAATAGTGAAATTAATACACTAAATACAACATTAAATACAATTGGTAATCTAATATTAACTGCAAATAGTTAATAATAATTTAAATAGGTTATGTATGATTTATTGTGTTCCAAATCTAGTTTCTAAACAGGAATGTGAGTTTTTATTAAAACAATTTGATATTGAAAAAACAAGAACATACTCCGCAGATAGTAAGTTAGATACTAATAATTCATTTGGTTTTAGGCCATCTGCTTTCATTTTTAATGATTACATGGAAAATCTAAAAAATGATGTTTTGAAATTTGCACCAAACGAAATAATAGGTTTGCAAAATATAAACACATATGTTAGAGAATATAGAAATGAATCCTTTTTATCCAAACATATTGATAGGACCGATATAAGTGTTACAATGTCTATATGTTTAGAATCAACAATTAATAAAGAATGGGCATTATGTGCAGAAATAGAAGGTAAAGAATATTGTTTTAATACCAATGTGGGTGATGCGATAATACTATTCAATGCAGATAAAACTATTCATTGGAGAGATACATTGATTTGTAATGAAAATGAAAGAGTTGTACAACTTTTTTTACATTGGTCTCCGATTAATTATGTATCTAAAAAAACAAAATCGTTATTATAATGGATTTTAATTTTAAATATTATGGCCAAATAGATATATCTAATATCAATAATTTAATATTAAATACAAAATTAAATTGGGATGAATACAATTATAGACAATTAAATAGATACGGACAATCTGATACAAAAACAATACCTTTAATCTGGTCAGAAAATTTTGTAGAAAATACAACTTGGAAAGCGTATGAAATTTTTAAAGATAGTTTAATTGAAATAGAAAATAGTTTAATTAATTTAATAGGTAATGGTAAAATAGAGGTTGCAATATTAGTCAATTTACCAAAAAATAAAAATATATTACCACATACTGATTCTGGAAATATACATTTTTTTAAAACAAAAAGATTACATATACCAATCATTACAAATGAAAAATGTAATTTTATTGTTGGTGAAGAAATTGTACAAATGAAACAAGGTGAAATATGGGAAATTGATAATGCAAATAAAGTACATAGTGTTAATAATGATGGTAATACTGATAGAATACATTTATTAATTGATTACCAAATTATTATAGATACCAAACAAACAAAATCGTTATTATAAAATAAGTTATGCCGTTTACATATACATTTATACCCAATTTTCTAAGTAAAAAAGAATGTGATGAAATTTTAAATTTTTCATTTGATAATTTAGAATTAACAGCAGCTGAAATCATCAATGATAAAGTAGATGGTATTGATAATAATGTAAGAAAATCAAATATTGTATTTTATCCTTACTATAAAAAATTTCCATTTCTATTAGAAAAAATAACTAAATTATTAAAAGAAAATATTGATGTAAAAGGATTTGATTTAGATTACGAACATAGTCAATTTCAATTTACCGAATATCATACGGGCGATTTCTTTAATTGGCATGTAGATGTATATGGAGATAAAATTACAGAATTTAAAAGATATTGCTCAATAGTAATACAATTAAACGAAGATTATGATAATGGTGATTTAGAAATAAAAACTACGGATAATAAAACATTACAAATTGAAAAAGGAGCTGGAAATTTAATAATATTTTTATCTTCTATGGAACATAGAGTTACTACAATTACAAATGGTGATAGATATACATTAGTTAATTGGGTAGGTTTAAAAGAAAAAATCAACCATAAAAAAACTTTATTATAGTATGTTATACATTATAGATAATATTTTAAATAAAAAGAATTTAGATATTCTGCAGAAACAATATGAAAATTTCATACAAAATGTTTATCCGGATGAAAATAATTCTTATAATAGAATGTTAATAAGTGAAAGTATAATATCATTATTTTCCGATAATTTAAAACAAATATTATTTGAAAAGCTAAATACCGAATATCTATTACTCCCTAACAAATCAGTTTGGGTAAATTATGTTGATACAGAATCAAATAAAAATGATAGTTTTCATTTTGATGCTTCGGAAGTTTCAATTGTAATTTATTTAAACGAGAATTTTAAAGGAGGTGAATTGGAATATATTGATGAAAGTGGCAATAAAATAATATACATACCAAAAACAAATTCTGGACTTATAATGACAAACAAATTATTACATAGAGTTTTACCGGTTACCGAAGGGGAAAGATATAGTCTTGTTTGTTTTTTTGAAAATAAAAATACAAAAATAAAAAAAACTTTATTATAATATGAAATTAGATTTTAAAGAAATAGCAAATGCATGGTATAATAGTGTAAGACACACTCCACAACAAAAAATGTTAGCAGATAAAAGATTTGATATTTGTTTAGCATGTCCATCAAAAAAAGAAACATTTAAAGATAAAAAATGGTCATTTATTTGTGGTGAATGTGGTTGCCCATTAAAAGCAAAAGTATATACAGAAAATACATACAAAGATAAATCTGGTTCTTGTCCATTAAATAAATGGAATGATGTAGAAGATGAATGGCTTAAAAATTTCAAAGCTAATAAAACGTTATTATAAAAAATGTCTTGCTTAATAAACGATGAACTCATTTGGGTATCAGTACCAAAATGTGCAAGTATGTCAATAGAAAATGCATTAAAAAATTCTAAATTAAAATTAGAAAAACATACCCCAGTTGGTATAGACTTACACTATCACGTCCCATTAAATATGTGTTATAATGTATTTGGTAAAAAAGAAAGTATTTGTATAACAAGAGATTGGTTTAGTAGATGGTTAAGTGCATTAAATTGGGTTTGGGATGTTATTGAGTATCATTCGGGATTTAATCCAATATGTAAATGGGAAGATATTGATAATGAATTTATTTATAAAACATTCAATTCGGAATTTTGTAATCACCTACATCAGGCATATGATGAAGCATATTTAAAATGTTTTGCAATGTTAATTGAAAATAAAGAAGAAAACTTATCAAATATACCGATTGAAATTGCAAGTATAGTTTGTATTTTAATTTCTCAAAAATATTATAAAGATAATTTAAAATGCACATATGAGTTTGATATCAAAGATATGGATAAATTTGTGGATTTTATTGAAAATAAATTTGGTGAAAAATTGATAATAGAAAACAAAAACGTATCAACAAAAAGACCTAATAAAATTATAATAAATGATGAATTAAAAGAATTTGTTTGGAATAATTTTGAAAAAATATTTGAAAAAAAGAATAATTTAATTTAGTATTATGGAACTATATAACATTATCAAGGTCAATAAAGAAGATATAGAAGAAATAAAAAGAGTTTACAGAAATGGTAAAGAAAATAATGGTGATTTAGAAGAAAATCCATATAATTTAAGAACCGATAAAAACGAATATAACACAAAATTAGTTAAAAGCGAAACATTTTTTTGTGATACCAGTAATAAAGAATTGGTAAATCTTGTTAAAAAATATATAAGATTAAACGAAAAACTGGAGTATATTTCTAACATACATTATATAAATTACAAAATTGGAGAAGAAGCGAAAGAACATGTAGACACTGGTTCATCAATAAGAACATATGTACTTATATTAAACGATGATTATACTGGTGGTGAATTTTATTTAAGAAAAGATTATATACCATTGACCATAGGAATAATGATAGAATTTGATGCAGATATGCCACATAGTGTTAGACCAATTAAAACTGGGAATAGAGAAGTGCTTGTTACATGGGTAAAACATTCTCAAAAAAAAGAAAAAAGTTTGTTTTAATAAGCTATGAAAAATAAAGTAAACTTAAAAAATTATTTTTGTAGTGTTCCATTCAATTCATTAGAAATACATAATAACGTTTGTTTTGTATGTTGTCCCTCTTGGTTACCAAATAAAATAGAATTGTCAGAAATACCACTAAAAGATATGTGGAATAGTGAACCAATAGTTGATATTAGAAATACAATATTAGATGGTTCATTTAAATATTGTGATAAAGAACTTTGCCCATATTTAAGTAAATTAGTTAATTATGGCACAACATCTGGTCCTGTTGTTTTAAAAGAGGATGCATCACATTTTAGTCCAATTATAAAAAGTAATACTCCTGATTATTTAGTTATGAATTTTGATAGAACTTGTAACTATAAATGCCCATCTTGTAGAGTAGACTTAATTGTTGAAAATAGTGAAGGTATAAAACGTGTTGAAAAAACAATTGAAGATATTGATAAATACTATTCAAAATATGTAAAAACTTTATACATAACTGGTTCTGGTGACCCATTTGTTTCGGTTGGATTTAGAAATTATTTAAGAAATTTTAATCCAGAAAAATATCCAAATTTAAAATCTATCCACTTACACACAAACGCATCAATGTGGAATAAAGAAATGTGGAACTCAATGCCAAATATTCACAAATTTGTACATAGTTGTGAAATTAGTATTGATGCAGGAACAAAAGATACATATGAAAATAAAACAAGATTAGGTGGTAATTGGGATAATTTAATGAGTAATTTAAAATTTATAAGTACATTACCAATCTCCGTCAAAACTTCTTTTGTTGTACAAGATTCTAATTATATGGAAATGAAAACATTTTATAATTTAATGTATTCAATATTTGGTAAAAAGGTAAATGTATTCTTTGGTAAAATTACAAACTGGGGCACATTTTCAGAAGGTGAATTTAAATTAAAACAAGTTTGGGATATTAATCATCCTGAACATGAGTTATTTAAAAAAGAGTTTAATAAAATTTGGAAAAATACTAACTTATTCCATAATTTATATGAATTTATTGATACTACAACTAAAACATTAATATAATGAAAGTTTATCAAGGAGGATGTTCTTTTTTAAAAAGCCCAGATATTTTTGTAGAAAGTGAATTATCAAATCAATTTGGTAATGATTTAATAAATGTAAATAATTGTAGAGAAGGTTCATCTAATGCCGAAATATTTAAAACTGCTTTTTTTTCATTAATGAAATCTAATTTTGATTTTGTAATAATAGGATGGACACATTCATGGAGACATCATAAGGTTATGAATGAAATTGAATTTAATGATATAAATTCTAAAATTTTAGAAAAAGAATCAAATTTTAACATATTAAATTCTATGTTTGGATATCAACAAATAGTAGGAAATTCTTCTAAAAATATACATTGCAAATTTGAACCAGAAGCAACTGATGATGTTATTATGTATACTGCTATATTACACAATTTATTAAATTCAAAAAATATACCTCATTTATTTTTAAGCATGGGAGAACTAAATAATGAAGTATTAAAAAATAGAACGGGTTGGTTGGAATTAATTAATCCTAAAAATTATTTTGGAAAAGGAAATATTTTAGAAAAAATGAATAATTCAATAACAAATAATTTTTGTATATTACATATAGAGGAAGGCCACACCATACACAATTCAGGTTCAGGTATGTATTATAGCAGTGGATATGTTAGAGATAAAACAAATCATTTAAATTATAATGGTGCAAAAAAATTAGCAGAAATTGTTAAAAATTATATAATAGAAAATCAATTAATTTCTATTTAATGAAAATTTTAATTATATCACATACAAGATGTGGCTCTACCACACTATGTAAATGGTTATCAAATGAATTAAATATTGAATTAGATGAAACTCCATATGATATAAAATCATTTAATTCTGTATTTAATAAAAATAACATAATTAGAAAAATTGTAATAGAGGAATATTTACCTACAACAAATGATATAAACAAGTTTGATAAAATTATTTGTTTAAGTAGAGAAAATAGTATAGACACATCAATAAGTTTTATTATTGCAAATGTTAATAATATTTGGCATGATAAATATGATATTACACCAGAATGGATTAATCAAAATAAAAATCAAATAATTGAACAAAAATATTTATATGATTATCTTAAAAATAAATTAAAAACAATTAACGGACTTCATATAACATATGAAAATATTTATATAAATAAAACTGATGTAAATAAGGTAATTGATTATTTAAATATTGAAACCCCACAACATTTAAATATGATTGAATATACTAAAAAATATAGAAAAGATACACACACTTTAGAACATGATTTTACAAGAAAAAATATTATTTAATAAAGAAGAATGTCAATCTATTTTAGAAAATATTGAAGAATGGCATGATAATATTATAAGTGTAAGATTAGAAAGTAAACTAACGGATAAAGGTGGTGTAATGAAATCATTTAAAATAGAATGGAATAATAGTAATAGTTGGATTAAAGATAGAGTAATAAATTGGGCAAATTCTTTAGATGATATTTTATATAAAATAAATAATAATAATAATTTAACTGCAGGATATAGAAAATATACTAAAGGTGATTATTTTATAAAACACGATGACCACATTTATAATGGAGATAAAAGATTATATACCATTGGTATAATGCTTCACAAATCGGAAAATTTAATTGGGGGGGATTTAAAAATGTATATTGATGATAGTGTAATTAATATTGATTTTAATTTAGGAAAGGTTTATATATTTGATTCTAACATACCTCATTCGGTTGATTTAATTCAAATGGGTGAAAGAATTACACTTATATTTTTTATAGTTGAATCCGATATTATTAAAAATACAAATCACATTATATGATAAATCAAAAAGTATTATTTGATAGTGCAGAATGTAATTCAATATTATGGGATAATGATACCAATATAACAAATTGGGATTTGAAAGATAGAAAATATAAATCACATCAAATAAATTATAATGAAAATACAAAATGGATATTTGATAAACTTAAAAATTTTTTTGAAGTAGAAACAAATTTAAAAATTATTAAAATAAAAGAACAAATCCATTTGCACAAATTTGAAAAAGGAAATTGGTTTGAAAAACACAATGATATTAGAGATAATAGGTTATATGCTATTGGTGTTTTATTGAATGATAATTTTGAAGGTGGTGATTTTAAATTATATAATCCAAATGAAATTATATTAGATAAAGTTATTGGAAATACATATTTATTTGATGTAAGAATTGACCATAAAATAACACCAGTTTTAGAAGGAGAACGATATTCTTTATTATGGTTTTTAGAAAACAAGCATATAAAAATAAAAACAAATAGATTAATATAACTAATTGATAATCAATAAGTTATAACAAATACCTTAAAATAGTTGGTAAAGTCCTAATAATTTCATATCTTTAAGTATAAACATTAAACCCTAAGATATGAAAATTTTATCCTTAATTGGCATAGTTTTACTATGTTCGTGTAATAAAGATATTGCTACATCTATTCCACTACAACACACAATTACATTTACAATTGATTCGGCATTAAGTTCAAATGGTAAACAATCCTTACTAAAAGATAATAATGGATTTTATCATTTAACATTATCAAACGTAACCAATCAAACACTAAGCAGAATTACAGGTAAATTTTTAGTAGATGGTAAACCGAATGTAATACCTTCTCCTGTTACGGGTATAATAGAATGGAGTAGTTCTCACTATTGGATATTAAAAGCCGGTGATACGATTGGTAGAGTGGTTAAAACGTATTTTAATCCATATACAGGTCAATTACAAATATCACAACTACCTTCTTTAGTTTCACAGCAAGACCAAATAATTCCTATTGTAAATAGTACATCACAATTAGGATATTTTTCCGGTGAAATAAATACTATGGATGCACCAATATATAAAATGAAAGGTGATACAATTACAATTATAGGCAAAGCAATTTATACATTACAAATACCAAAATCAAAATTATTTTCAGATACTAAGATAGATTCAATACAAAAATATATCAGAATTATTTGTGATTAGAGAAAAAAGTTGTATATTTGAGTTATGATAACAATGCCACAAACACCAATTACTGACCATTCGTTTAAAAAATGGGGAGCAATTAAGATAGAAGAAAATGATGGTGAGTCCGATTTCTATTATTGGATATTACCTTTACCATTAGAAGATGATGATGTTAGTGATAGACCTACATTGATATCAATAGCAAGTGATGAGTGGAAAAATATGGATTTAAATGAGGGTGAGTATTTGGTAACCCTTTTTGATAACTTACCAATGTTAGAAACCGAAGAAGAAATTGAACTATTATATAAAATATTAACTAAAGAAAATTTAACAAAATGAAAAAGACAGAAGCAGAATTAAAGCAGAACTATGATAAGTTTCTAGCCATCATTAACAAATATTTTACAGGCGAAAGATTAGAAAAACTTTTGTTTATGTATTCGGATGATGAATTAGGTGGTAATTTGATGGTATCTCCTGCGAGTGGTAATAAAAACTATCACAATGCGTATGAAGGTGGATATATTGACCATATCTTTAATGTATGTAAGAACGCGTTGAAAATGAAAAAAACATTTGAAGAAGCGGGTGGGATTTGTGATTTTACAGAAGAAGAATTAATCTTTGTTGCTTTGCATCATGATTTAGGAAAATTGGGTACTAAAGAAGAATTACATTATGCACCAAACGATTCTAAATGGCATATTGAAAATAGAGGTGAATTATATAAAAGAAATGAAAAAAATTCTTTTATGGCAATAACCGATAGAACATTATTTACATTATCCCAATATGGTATTACAATAAATGAAAATGAATACTTTGGTATAAAACTAACCGATGGTCTATATGATGAAGATAATGAGAAGTATTATAAAGTATATGATACATCAAAATATCTAAAATCAAATATTCAGTACATTATGCATTGGGCAGACCATATGAGTACCGTAATTGAAAGACAGTCAGTAAAAGATGACAAATTTTCATTTAATGTTGGTAAATTCTAACAAATTGTCAGATTATACTATATGGTATAGTATTTGAATTATATAGAGTATTATTAACAAAAAAAATTAAAATTATGTATTTAATCGATTACAACAAATTATTCGAAGATTTTTTCGAAACACCAAAAACAAGACCGGCGAGTGCAAAACATAAGCAAGTAGTAGTTGATGTTACGGATGATATCTTAAGAATTGGATTAGCAGTTCCTGGACAAACAAAAGAAACATTAGACATTACAATTGAAGAAAACTTTATTCGAATTAAATCAATTGAAAAAGAAAGTGATGATAAAATTTGGAATGCAATTGCACTTCCGGTAGATGAATCATTAAACATTGGAACTAATTGGGACCTTAGTGCTACATTGGCAGTAGTTAAGGATGGTATATTAAATATTTCTTTACCTAAGTTAGAGGAGAAGAAGCCAAAAAAAGTATCCATTAAAGTTGGATAGTTCAGTTATATTTCGTATATTTAAAGGTAGTCATAAAAGACTACCTTTTTTTATTTACAAATATTTATAAAAAACAAAGATGAGATACAAAGAACAAATCAGAAAAAGTTTAGAAGCAATTGAAATTAGAGCAAACTTCTTAAAACAAGCGGCAGAAGGCAGTAAACAAATCACAAACGTAGATGCAGTAAAAATGTTTGATGAATTATTGTTTGCGTTAGGCAAAGTTAATGATTTAATTGATTTAGAAAGAGAGGGATAATGAATTGGTTAAAATGGTTAGTAGGGTTATCCGCATTAATCATAGCTGGTTGTGCGGCTTTCTTTTCTATAACTGGATTAGGTGTTCTATTTAGTGGAGCAGCCGTATCTGTTATGGTAATGGCAGGTTCATTGGAATTTGCCAAATTAGTAGCAGCAACTTATCTTAAACAAAAGTGGAATGAGATAAAAGGATTTAATAAGTGGTATTTAGTGTCTGCAGTGGTTGTATTGATGCTAATTACATCTGCTGGTATATTTGGTTACCTATCAAACGCATTCCAACAGCAGAACTTAAAATTACAACAAGTAGATAGAGAGATTGCAGTGTATTCTACTAAGATAACTACGAATGAGGCACAAATTACTCAATTAAATACTCAATTAGGGCAACTATCGGCAACACAAAACACAATATTAGATAAAGGTAAGGTAAATAACCGACTTTTACGTTCAATTGATAGTAAAGATAAGCAGACATCACAAATTAACAAAAAAATTAGTGATTTACAAATCGAAAATGCTAAAAACAACGATGAAATCAATAAAATCAAAGTGACAAACTTAGATTTAGAAAAAGAAGTAGGTGGATTTCGATTTGTTGCGGATGCATTTGGTATGGAATTAAAAAATGTAGTAAAATTCTTCATATTTTTGATTGTAATTGTATTTGACCCGTTAGCAGTTGCGTTAATTATCGCATTTAATGGTTTAATTGAAACTAAAAAACAAAAACAAAGCAGACTTTTGGGTGAAATGATGGAATATGATGAAAAATTGGGTTTATACGATAATTTAGATGATTTAATGGAAGAAAATTATAAAAATTATGAAGTTTATGGTGATAATGCAAAAAATTCTGATATAGTGGAAAATATTCCTCAAAATAAGGATTATAATGGAAAATATCCAACATTAGAAGAACAAATTGGGGTTAAAGTAGAAAATATTCCTCAAAATGAACCCATAGAACCCTCACCAGCACCATATTATACAGACCCTGCATTTGATTGGAATAATAAGAATTTGTGGATAAATAACCCATCTGCAGTAAAATATTGGATGAATAGTGGTAATTCTATCAATAATTTCAAAAAATTATACAAACAACATTTAGACGAATTAGATAGTAACGAGTCTATAACAAAAACATATTAAAATAATATGGCATATTCAGAAAAGGTAATTGACCATTACCAAAACCCCAAAAATGTAGGAACTTTGGACAAATCAAAATCCAATGTAGGTACGGGATTAGTAGGTGCACCAGAATGTGGTGATGTAATGAGATTACAAATAGAAGTAAATGACAATATCATAACCGATGCAAAATTCAAAACATTCGGTTGTGGAAGTGCAATCGCAGCGTCCTCTTTAGCAACGGAATGGTTGAAGGGTATGACATTGGATGAAGCAATTAAAATGGACAATATGGAATTGGTAGAAGAACTAAATTTACCACCAGTTAAAATACATTGTTCAGTATTGGCAGAAGATGCTATCAAATCTGCAATAAACGATTATAGACAAAAACAAGGATTAGAAGAATTAGTCTTCGATGCCTCACACGTATAAAAACAAATAACCTATGAAAACAGCAATGCAAGAATTAATTGAAGAAATACAATATTGGAAAGAAAAAGCACCA
>Ga0214919_10010420_pt1 | contig 11779 bp, 12 predicted proteins | sample LL1503_MetaG_FD_177994 | JGI IMG/M metagenome (GOLD analysis project Ga0214919, IMG submission 177994) | Freshwater microbial communities from Lake Lanier, Atlanta, Georgia, United States - LL-1503 | ecosystem: Environmental > Aquatic > Freshwater > Lake | place: USA: Georgia | collected...
AAGACCCGGAACACGCACAGAGGAAGGCGGTGGAAAGCATTCCGCCCGGTTGCGTGCTGGTGATCGACTGCCGCGGCGATGCGCGCGCCGCCTCGGCCGGCGCCATCCTGTTAAAACGCCTGGAAGTGCGCGGCGCCGCCGGCATGGTCTCGGACGGCGGCCTGCGCGACAGCCCCGATGCGGCAAAGGAAACCTTCCCGGTGTATTGCAAGTCACCGGCCGCGGCGATCAGCCTCATCCACCACCACGCGGTGGACATCAACCTGCCCATCGCCTGCGCCGGCGTGGCGGTCTATCCGGGCGATGTCATTGTCGGCGACGGCGAGGCGGTGGTGGTCATCCCGCAGCACCTCGCCGACGAGGTGGCGCGCGACGCCTTTGAGCAGGAGCGCATGGAGCGCTTCGTCCACGCCGAAATCGCCGCCGGCCGGCCGCTGCCGGGAACCTATCCGCCCAACGACGCGACACGCGCGCGTTACGAAGAATGGAAACGCAAGCATCCGAACGGCTGAACCGCATCACCGATTTTCCAGACGTCCGCTTTTCACGGTATCCGAACACCACATAAAAAAAGTCCCACCACCAAGGAGAGAGAGCATGCAAGCAAAATCTGTTGATTCAAGGCGCAGTTTCCTGAAAGTCGCCGCAGGTGCCGGCCTCACGGCAATCAGTGGCGCCGCCGGCGCGCAGTCTTTTGAGTTCAAGCCCAACCAGCGCTACCCCGACGCCGCGGTGCAGATTCTCGACCCGAGCTTTGGCAAGTACCGTATTTACAGCAGCAGCGTCGAGCAGCTGGCGAGCGGCATGCGTTGGGCCGAGGGGCCGGTCTACTTCCCGGCCGGCCGCTACCTGCTGATGAGCGACATCCCGAACAACCGCATCATGAAATACGACGAGACCAACGGCGCGTTCAGCGTGTTCCGCGACAACGCCAACTTCGCCAACGGCAACACGCGCGACCGCCAGGGCCGCCTCGTCACCTGCGAGCATTCGGTCACGCGCCGCATCACGCGCACCGAGCACAACGGCAAGATCACGGTGCTGGCCGACAGTTTCGAGGGCAAGCGGCTCAACGCGCCCAACGACATCGTCGTCAAATCGGACGATTCGATCTGGTTTACCGATCCGATTTTCGGCATCAACGGCGAATGGGAGGGCGCGCGCGCCAAGCCCGAGCAGGCCAACACCAACGTCTTTCGCCTCGGCAGCGACGGCAAACTGACGGCGATGATCACCGATCTGGTCAACCCCAACGGCCTGGCGTTCTCACCCGACGAGAAAAAACTTTATGTCGTCGAATGGAAGGGCACGCCCAGCCGCAGCATCTGGGGCTACGATGTCGCCGCCAACGGCAGCCTGTCGGGCAAGACCAAGGTGATCGACGCCAACGGACCGGGCGCGCTGGACGGGTTCAGGGTCGATACCGAGGGCAACCTGTGGTGCGGCTGGGGCAGCAACGGCTCGCCCCAGGGCAAGCCCGAGGAACTGGACGGCGTGATGGTGTTCAACCCGCAGGGCAAGGCCATCGCCCACATCCGCCTGCCCGAGCGCTGTGCCAACCTGACTTTCGGCGGCCCGAAAAACAACCGGCTGTACATGACCGCCAGTCACTCTCTGTACGCACTCTATGTCGAGGCGCACGGCGCCGCCTGACCGTGCAATACGCTACCGAGCGGCGTGAGCCGGCCGGTAGCGCCCTGCTGTTCTTTGTTCTACTTTACTGCCCGTCTTTTTTTTCTTCCGGATCCTTCTGCTTTTTCATCATCCACACCACACCGATGCAAAAGCCAAGGAACAGCACACCGAAAATGATCCCGCCGATCGGCCCCACCGATTGCAGGTTCTCCGGCTCCGGTGTGATGGCATGAGCCTGCGCGGCAAGCAGTGACAAGGATGCGATGGCGGCGAGATTCGATGCGGCGGCGAAATGGCGTTTGAGGTTCATGCTGGCTCCTTTGCGAAAACGGCACTCTGTTTGCTGCGGTACGGTCGAAAAAAACCTCCCGATCGTTGCGCCCCGAGCGCGTGGGACGCGCCATCAATATGGCAGGCCAAGCTGTCTTTGATCTGTCGGTAATCTGTCGGCAGCCTGTCGCTGCGCTAGCGCCGCGCCCCTGTTCATACCGCAGACCACCCCGGCCTCGCCGGGCGCTACGCCGAAAACGCCCGCCAGTCGGGGCTTTCCAGCGTATGCCACAAGACCGGCCGGTGCCATGCGGCGAATATGCTAGCCTGCGCGCTACGGTTAATTGACCGCGGCGGCACACTCGTTTTTGCGCGCACAACACCAACGGGCGCAAACATGCGCCCACAGGGAGAAGAAACATGGAATCGATCGCATCGGGACGACGTAAATTCATGCTCGGCGGGGCCGCGTTCGGTGCGCTGGGCGTTTCCGGTTGTGCCAGCCTTTCGGGCACCGCCACCGGCGGGCGACTGCCGGCGCAAGACGAGTTCATCATAAAAAACGCCTTCGTCATGACCATGGACGCGGCCGGCGACCTGCCCGGCGCCGATGTGCATGTGCGCAACGGAGCGATCGTCGCGGTGGGCCGCGGCATCGATGCGCCCGGTGCGCACAGCATCGACGGGCGCGGCATGATCGTGCTGCCTGGGCTCATTGAGACGCACTGGCATATGTGGAACACGCTCATGCGCAGCATGTCGGGTGACAAGCCCGAGCACGGCTACTTCCCGACGGCGCGCAACCTGGGCATCGCCTATGTCGCCGACGATATGTACCAGGGCACGCGCCTTGCGGCGGCAGAGGCCATCAACTCGGGCATCACCTTCGTGCACGACTGGTGCCACAACATCCGCGGCCCCGAATATGCCGAGGCCAACCTGCGCGCACTGCGCGAGGCGGGCATACGCGCGCGCTTCTCCTACGGCTCGGCCCAAGGCTATGCCAACGACAAGCCCATAGACAGCGCCGACATCGCGCGACTGCAGCGCGACTGGCAGAATTATTCCAACGGCAACCTGCTGCAACTGGGGCTGGCCTGGCGCGGCATGTCCACGGGCGGCACCGGCACGGTCGCCGCAGCCGCCTACCAGCAGGACTTCGACGCGGCGCGGCGCATGGGCATCCCCATTTCCGTACACGCCAACAACTCGCGCGCCAGCGCCGGCACCATTGCCCGCCTGGCGCAGGGCAGGTTCCTTGGCAAGGACGTGCAGGTGATACACGCCAACTGGGTTTCGCCGGAGGAGGTGCGCGCCCTTGCCGAATCGGGCGCGTCGGTGAGCCTCTCGCCCTACACCGAAATGCGCATCGGCTTCGGCTTCCCGCAGACCGGCGTATTCCTCAATGCAAAAATCCCCGTCGGCCTTTCCGTCGACACGACCGCACTTTCGGGCAACGCCGACATGTTCGCCATCATGAAGGCCATCCAGAACGTCGAAAACTCCCGCGCCGAAAAAGAATTCACCCTGCCGGCGCGCCGCGTGCTGGAACTGGCGACGATAGAGGGCGCCCGCAGCATGGGCATCGCCGAGCGCACCGGCTCACTGGTACCGGGCAAGCGCGCCGACCTCATCATGGTCAACACACGCGCAGTCAACATGGGCGTATTCACCGAACCATCGCACATGCTGGTCGAGGCGGCACAACCTTCGAACGTCGACACGGTGGTGGTGGACGGACGCATCCTCAAGCGTGAGGGCAGGCTTACCGCCGTCAATGTGGGGCAGCTACTCGACCAATCGGCCGGCGCGCTGGCCGGGGTGCGCAAACGCGCCAACTGGTGGTAGCTGCGAACAGGGCAAAACCGGCGCGCACATCGTCCGCCCCTCGACACCCGACGAACGACGAACGATGCCCACATCCTGTATCGTGACGGGGTGTGAGAGGCATTGGTCGCAGCAAACCAGCACACCATCCAGACCATCAGCGACAAGTCAACGCATCCCGCCGCAAACAGAACCCGCAGACACCTGACATGCCAGACAAACCCGCACCGACGCCAGAAGCCCTCACTCTCGATTTCACCGGGGTGTTTAATCTGAAGGAACTCAAGCGCGAGCCACCTCCACCGCCCGCGCCCAAGCCACGTCCGATTCCGCCGGAGTTTCTTGTCGGTGCCAGGTCACTGGCCAAGGACAATTTCTTTGTCAACATGACGCGTCCGCGTCCACCCCGCACCGTTGATGCCAGCAAGACCACCATTCTGCTGGTCGAAGATGACGCCGCAACCCGCAACGTCCTTAGCCTCGTCCTGCAGCGCAGCGCGGGTTACCAGATCCGCCAGGCCGGCGACGTGGACAGCTTTATCGCGGCGCTGCAAAAGCGTCCGCTGCCCGATGCCATCATCCTCGACCTTGAACTGCCGGGCAATATCAGCGGCTTCAAGATCCTGACCAAGATCCGCGCCCACCCGACGATTCGCAGCATGCCGGTGATTATTTTTTCCGGCCATGCCGATCCCAAGGATTTGCAGATGGCCATCGGCCTGGGTGCCGACGCCTACCTGTCCAAACCGGCGAAAGTCGAGGCCATACTCGCGGCGGTAAAGGGCGTGCTCGGCGGCTGAAGTCGGCCGTTGCATAGATGAGCTTGGCGCGAGGCCGCTGCAGGCGATCGGGCATGGTGCCTGAGCAGGGCACACTGGCCGCCCTTATTCGGGTTGTATGCCCGCGGCGTCTATGACTTTTTTCCAGCGCGCCGCCTCATTTCTTACAAAGGCGGTCAGTTCGGCGCGGCTCATGTCGCCGGTCAGCGCGCCCATGTCGGCAAAACGCTTGCGCACCGCCGGGTCGGTCAGCGCTGCGCGAACGGCGACGTTGATCTTGTCAAGTATGCGCGGATCGGTGCCGCGCGGCGCGGCCAGGCCCTGCCAGCTACCGGTCAGCAAGTCCGGAAACCCGGCCTCCTGGCTGGTCGGCACCGCCGGCAGCGCATCGAGCCGCGCTGTGGCGGCGACGGCCAGCGGCTTGAGCTTGCCGCCGCGAATGAGCGACAGCACCGGGCCCATGGTGTAGAAGGCCAGCTGGACCGAGTCTTGTTGCAAGGCGATCATCACCGGCGGCGAACCGTTGAACGGGACGTGCACCATCTTCACCTCGGCGAGTGCGGCAAAAAATTCGGCCGACAACTGCGGCGGCGTGCCCACGCCGGGCGAACCGAAGTTGAGTTTGCCCGGATTGGCCTTGGCGTAGCCCGCCAGTTCGCGCAGTGAATTGACCGGAACGCTGCCGGTCACCGCGACCACGGTCGGCGAGTTGGAAATGAGCGCGATCTGCTCGAAGGCGACGAGCGGATCAAAGCCCATGTTTTTATACAAAAACTGGTTGGAGGTGTAGTTGTTACCCCCGCCAAGCGACAGGGTGTAGCCATCGGGCACCGCACGCGCCACCTCGGCGGCACCGATGTTGCCCGAGGCCCCCGGTTTGTTCTCGATGACAAAACGCTGGCCCAGCTTCTCTTCCACCGCAGCGGAGATCAGGCGAAACGCGATGTCACCCGCGCCCCCCGCGGCGTAAGGAACCACCAACCGTATCGGTTTGGACGGGTAATCCTGGGCCACGGCCGCGACGACCGGACAGAGCAGCAAGACAAAAAATAAACGGGCAAGACGCAGGCAGATGTCAGGCATGGTGCTTGTCTGTCCAAAAAATTAAATCATCAAATCGACAATAGAAACCGGGGAATCGGTCATCGACTATCGAAAATAGGAAATAGGAAATAGGAAATAGGAAATCAAAAAATCAAGCATAGACCATGAGTTCAAGCGAAAGAACACGCGCCTTGTCTCGTTTAAATCGGGCGGGACCCTGTTGCGTCGCCCCGCCCTCGTCCTTGGTCGCGATGCCGCGCTCAGGGTTCACCGAAAAAGCTGACGGCATTATCGTAGAGTATTTTTGTCTTTTGTCCCTTGGTGATGTCGGTGCGCTCGATGATCTCGCGCGCGGCACTGTCGCGACCCTCGCCGTGCGGGAAGTCGGACGAATAGAGGATCTGCCCGTCGCCGAGCAGCGCCAGTTCGTGCGGCATCATCTTGTCGCTTGACTCGACGGCGAGGAAAAAACGCCCCGAACTGCAAATCTCCTCGGCTGTGTGCTTGGGCAGCATCGACGGATCGGCCATGCGCAGCTTGTTGATTTCCATGTAGTGCGTCATGCGTCCGACCGAGTAAAAAATCCACTCGCCGCCGAACTCAAGAAAGGCCACCTTCATGTCGGCATAGCGCTCCATCATGCCGTGACCGACCAACGCGACAAAAGCCAGCTGGGCCGGCATCGCCTTACCAATCATGTTGGCGTCCTGGATGGACTGGCTGATCTGGTCAAAGGGCGTGAAGCTCATGGCCATGTGCACACACACGGGCAGTTTTGATGCGGCAACGGCGTCCCAGATGGCGCGAAAGCTCGCGTTCGAGTGCATGCGCTCGCCCACGGTACCAAACACCACCACCGCGCTTGCGCCCAACTTGACCATTTCCTCGAGCGCCTCAATGGCGAGCCGCGGATCACGCATGGGCAGCAGGCCGGCCCATTTGAGCCGCTTCGGCGCCTGTTTGCACTGCCCCGCCATATAGCGGTTGTAGCAGCGGAACAGCGCTGCTTCAAAGCCCGGGTCTATGGACATGGTGGCGTAGAGCGTGCTCGGAAAAATCATCTGCACGTCATGGCCCATGGCGTCCATTGCCTTGAGGCGCGCCGGCACATCGGCGCCGGTGACGGTGCCGATGGACAGCCCCTTTGCATTGAAATCGCCGGCGTTGTCCGGCTTGGCGCCGTATTCGACCATGGTCATGCCCGGCGTGTTGGCGGCATGCGTGCCAGGCCCGTAGGGATGCGGCTCGATACGGCCGTCAAGCAGCCATGCGGTGCGCCAGTGCGCGAGGTCAGCCGAGTCGCCAATGGCGACCGGTCGCGGACGGCGCAGCGCGTATTCTTTTGGCAGGTCACGCCACATTTCGGGGGTCATCATGACGTGGGCGTCGGCGTCGTAAATCTTGAATCCGTCAAGCATGCAGTTCTCCTGGACTTTTATAAATGAAACCGTTTTAAACGGCTGTGATTACCGATCTGCGCAGCCTCTCGGCTGCGCCTACCCATATTTTCAATGCCCTCAGACTATCGGCTAGCGGCTAGCGAGTAGCGGGCAGCCCGCGGCCGGACCCTCACTTTGCCGGTGCCCATGCCTTTACTACATCGTCCAGCGTTGTCACATCGCCAAACAAAAAGCGCACATTGTTGAGTGTCGCCTCGTGCGCCGGCGGTGTGTGCGAGGCAACGCAATCTTGCGGCACGACACAGTAAAAGCCGAGCGCATGGGCATGGCGCAGCGTCGCCTCGACGCAGACATTGGTCTGCACGCCGGCGAACACGATGCTGCGTATGCCTTTCTTGTGCAGCTCGGACTCGAGCGGCGTGGCGACAAAGCCGTCGTAGCAGGTCTTGTCAACCACCGGCTCATCCGGCGCCGGTTGCACACCGTGCCATTCATAACCCCAGGTGCCGGGCGCACAGCAAACGTCGTTGATCTTGCGTTCGGCGAGCTTGGCGCGCATCGACTCGGGCAGACCGGCGTTGGCGTAATTGGCGCGCAACCACAGCACGGGCACGCCGCGCGCGCGCGCGGCGTCCACCAGCCGGTTGACCTGGACGGCAACGGCGCTGCACGCCGCCGGATCCTTGCCTATGACTTTGTCGATGTAACCGCCGGCGCCGCAAAAATCATTCTGCATGTCAACGACCAGCAACGCGGTGTGACCGGGCGCCATGCGTGCGGGCAGGTCAAGCAACAATCCCTGTTGGTTGCTCATGCGCAGACCGCCCATTCAACGCCACCCATGCCGCAGCGCAGTGGCACCGAGGGCACGTAGAACATGGTTTCACTGCCGCGCCCGGGGGCGAGCGTCTGCGCCGCACCCATGGCCACCAGCCAGGCCAGCAGCTCAACGGTGCCACCGTCACCGGCGCCGAGCATTTTTTCTATGCTCAGCTCGCGCAGCACGCGCGCCTCATCGCCCGCGCCCAGCAGTTCGAGAAACCAGCGGTCGAATTTTTCATCAACATCGAAATATTTCTGCCCGCCAGGGTCGTGCGACAAGCCGCCTGTGGCCATGACAGCGACACGCAGCTCCTGCGGCCAGGCCTTGATCACTTCGGCCAGCGCGCGCCCGAAGGCGACGCAGCGCTCGGGCTGGGGCATGGGCGGCAGCACACAGTTCATGTGTATGGGCACCAGCGCGACATCATGATCGGGCGTGAGAAAGTTGAGTGGCACCGACCAGTTGTCATCGAACTCGAGCTTTTCGGAAAAGGCCAGATTGATGCCGCGCTTGGCGCACTCGCGCACGATGGTGCGGCCAAGGTCGCGGTTGCCCGCCACGGCGTAATCGGGCACGTTGATCCAGTCGCGAAACCACTCGGAAGGTCCGTGCCAGCGGTCGGCGATGCCGACACACCAGTCGGGCACGTTCTCGACGCTGAAATTGAGCATGTGATCATTGGCGATGCCGACAATGACGTCCGGCCGGGCCGCGCGCAGACGCCCGGCCATGCGGCCGTAACCCACTTTGATGGCCTCCTGCTCGTGCGCCGGCGCCTTGTCCAGCCAGCCGGTTGCGCCCGGCGCATGCGCCAGCGCGATGACAGATACGATTTCAGCCACGGCTATTTCCCCTTGAACATGTTTACGGCGTACCGCTGCGCCGCAGGTGATGCGCTCGGCGCAAACGGGAAGAGGGCAGAAATGGCGAACCGATGCGGGGTCATTTCAACATCCTGTCGGCGTACAGGCGCGCCGCTTCACTATCGTTGTGGTTGTAGCCCGCGCCCTTGAACAGCCGCGCCACCTGCGGCAAAAAATACGGATGCATACCAAGGTCGGACAGCTTTTGCAGGTTGATCTCGCGCAGGGCCTGTTGCTCCTCCACCGACAAGCCGTAATCACGCATCAGGCCGTCAAGGTCGTCGCGAAAGCGCGCACGCAGCGCGGCGTCGCGTCGCACCTCAAAAATAAGCTTGTTGGCCGGAAGTGTCCGGTCGGTCTGCATGATGCCCATGATCTCCCCCGTGGAATGCGTTCGCACCAGTCGCAGCAACTGCGTCCCGACACGCCGGCAAGGCGCGCTCTGAATCGAGTTGCCTAGCTGGTTAGTTGGTTAGTTGGTTAGTCAATTGGCGGAGCGACGGTTGCAATATAATCGATAATAAACTGATAATCGATTATTATCATTACATGAACGGCAAATCAGCGTCAAGCGCGGTAGCAGCACCGGCGGCGATTGACATCGTCGAGGCCGGCCGCAATCTTGCCGGCAGTGTGGCGACACGCCTGCGCAACGACATCGTTTCGGGCGCCTTGACTCCGGGAACCAAGCTGTCGATAGACGAACTGCGCGCACGATACGGCGTCAGCCTGTCTCCGGTGCGCGAAGCCCTCTCACATCTGACCGCAGAGGGTTTTGTCGTACTTGAGGACAAAAAAGGCTTTCGCGTCGCACCGGTGTCGCGCGAGAACTGCCTCGAAGTGGCGCAACTGCAAAAGCTTTTGGAAACCCAGGCCCTCACCGCAGCCATCGCCCGCGGCGACGCCGCCTGGGAGGAGGAGATCGTCGCCGCCTCACACGGACTGTCGCGCCTTGAACGCAGCGAGGCCGGGCGCGGCCGGCGCCAGGCACGCAGGGACGGCGCGGATATTGATGTCTGGGAACAACAACACCGGCGCTTTCACGGCGCACTGATCGCCGCCTGCGGCATGCCCCTGCTGCAATCGATGTGCGCCTCGCTGCACGATTTCAGCGCCCGCTACCGCCGGCTGTTCCTCGCTTCACACGAATTTGACGCCGTCGTACCCGACGAGCACAACGCCATCATGCAGGCCGTGCTCGCTCGAAAAACCAGGGAAGCCTGCCGGCTGATGACAATGCATATCGAACGCACTGCAGAAAACATTCTCGCCTCGCTTGAAGAGCAGGCGCGCTAGGCCACGCCAGGCCACACCAAACACCACCAGGCCACGCCAGAACAAGGGCGGACGCGCCCCTCATTCACCCCTTAGCGTTCAGTACTGCGAGGCCGGCAGACGCACAACAAGGCCGTCAAGTTCCGGGGTGATTTTTATCTGGCAGCTCAAGCGACTGCCAGGCAGGCGTTCGGCCGCGGTGAAATCGAGCATCGCCAGCTCGTCGCCGTCGGGAGCGGGCAGGCGTGACAGATAAAGCTCATCAACATAAACGTGGCAGGTGGCGCAGCTCATGACGCCGCCGCAATCGCCGGCAATGCCGGCGAGGCCGTTCTGCGTGGCCGCCAGCATCAGCGTGTCACCGACCGCCACCTCAAGCGCGGTTTTGCTGCCATCGGCGGCGATAAAATTTACTGCAATTACCTTGGGCATGCGCTGCGGCTGGCTTTCTGCAGGATGATTCCTGCGCGTTTGTTGCTGCGGTTTGTGTCAGTAACTATGCAGCAGAGGGTCAACAGATGATCAGTAGGGCTCAGTAGATATCAAAATATTCGCGCTGTTCCCAGTCGCTCACCTCGGCGTTGAAGCGGGCAAGTTCGGCGTGTTTGAGATGAATGAAGTAATCGACAAAATCGGCGCCAAAGCCCTCGCGCATGCAGGTGCTCGCGTGCAACGCCGCGAGCGCATCGGGCAGATTGGCCGGAAGGGCCGGCGCCACGGTCTCGTAGGGCGTGTCGGCGGAGGGCCCGGGATCACGCCGGTTGGCGATGCCATCAAGGCCGGAAAAAATCTGCGAGGCCATGTACAGATAAGGATTGGCCGCCGGCTCGCCCACGCGGTTCTCGACACGCGAGGCGGGGTCACCGGCTGCACCCATGACGCGCAGCATGGCACCTCGATTATCACAACCCCAGATGGCGCGATCGGGCGCGAGTGAGTTGGGCCGGTAGCGGCGATAGCCGTTGATGGTCGGGGTGGTGAAGGCCGCTGCGCCCGCCGCATGCGCGAGCAGGCCGCCGACAAAATGGCCGCCCAGCCCGGACAGGTAATGGCCGATGTCTGTGGGCGACTGTGCCGCGCCATCGGGAATGAACAGGTTGCGCCCGCTCGCCGGCTCACGCAGAGACTGGTGCAAATGCCAGCCCGAGGACATGACCTCGGGAATTTTCGGCCGGCACATGAAGGTGACGTGGCAGCCCAGGCGGCGCATCACCTGCTTGGCGGCGCTGCGGAACAACACCATGGTGTCGGCCGGCGTGAGTCCGGACATCGGCGCGAACACAAACTCGCACTGGCTTGGCCCCAGTTCCACCTCGACCGAGCGCAGCGGCATGCCCATCGCCAGCACCACACGCTGCAATTCGGACAGCACCGGTTCGATCTGGTCGTAGCGCTGCTCGGCCAGCACCTGGAAGCCCCCGTGCAGCAGGCTGGCCTTGCTGTGCAACAGGCTGACCTCGGGCGGCGGTGCCGGCCAGCCCGCGTCGGCGCTGGCAAGACGCGGATTGTCGACGCGAAAAACGTAGAACTCGACTTCCAGTCCGGCGACATATTCAAAACCGGATTGAGCCAGGCCCTCGAGCGCGCGCGTGCACACGGCGCGCGTGTCGTATGGCACCGGACGGCCGTCCGGGAAAAAGGCGTTGCACTGCATCCACGCGGTTTTTTCCACCCAGGGCAGCAGGCAAAAGGTCGCCGGGTCGGGCACCAGCACAACGTCGGAGGCGCTGTGAAAATCACGCCCGCCGAAGGGCGCGCTGCCGCCAAAAACCGGCCATGCCGTGCGGCCGGAGGTGTCCTTGAGCAGGATAGTTCCCACCAGTCGCACGCCTTCGCGCATCGCCGCCACAGCCGCGCCGCCAA
>Ga0214919_10010421_pt1 | contig 11779 bp, 11 predicted proteins | sample LL1503_MetaG_FD_177994 | JGI IMG/M metagenome (GOLD analysis project Ga0214919, IMG submission 177994) | Freshwater microbial communities from Lake Lanier, Atlanta, Georgia, United States - LL-1503 | ecosystem: Environmental > Aquatic > Freshwater > Lake | place: USA: Georgia | collected...
AGTTCGGCCGGATACGCGGCGGTGAGGTGCGCACGCTCCTCCACCGTAGTGCGCGACATCAGCGACAGCAAGGTGGGGTCGCGGAGCCGTTCGAAGTTGTACGAGTCGGTCCACACATCCCCATGCAGCAGCATCGTTGCGGCCAGGAACGGTAAACTGTGGTCGGCCGTCTCCCGACTCGTCGGATTCCATTTGGCTGGCTCGCTTATTTCGTCAACCACGACCCAATAGCTGCCGATCCGGATACTCTCGATCTCCAGTCCATTTACCTTGCCTCGAAGTCCGGCCAGCAAATCGAGCGAAGCCTGCGAGTGGTATTCGCTGGGATGGAACTTCAGGCAGGTGGCACCGATGGTCGCGCCTGGCACCTGCGGCAGCACCAAACCAAGTGGCCCGGTAACCTGCTCGGCAAGGCCGTGGTATCCGTCGAACGCTGCTGCAGGCGCAGTCATTCCATCCAGCGCGAGTTGGGCCGCAAAGACACCGCTGCGCGCGGCGGCTGCCGTGGCGCAACCCTTCCACATCGCGAGCTCACCTACACGCGTCTGACGGGTGGGGACATCACTGACCGCGGCCAGCGAAGCGGCGTGCCCGATCTGGGCTGCGCTGCCACCCGCAAGTTTGGCCCCGGCGGCGGCCACGGCAATGGCTATCAGAATGCCCTGGTCCCACCCACGTTCGCGAATGTCGGTCGCATCGCAAAAAGCGCCAAGCAGATCGTAACCTGTCACCATCGCCGCGATTAATTCCGCACCCGATGCGGAACAGGACTCGCCCAGTGCAATCAATGCCGGGATGACATCGCTCGGGTGCAAGCCTGATTTTGAAATATAGGTGTCGTTGAAATCAAGATAGCGCAGCGCAGCCGTATTTGCGAATGCGGCCATTTCGGGCGACGTAGAACCGCCGTCCCCGAACAGCCGGCTGGGCTGACTGCTGGATACGCGCGCGGCAGATTTGCGCGCAATCGATGCCGGTGGGCTGTGAAAACCAGCAATGGCACAGCCGAGACTGTCCAGCAAGTGCCGTTTGGCCGCGGCCACCGCCGCCTCCGGGAGCGCGCTGTAAGAGGCACGCGCGGCGAATTCGGTTATCTGGCGGCCGGTCCGGTCCATGCGTGGAACATCCGCCAGCTTGCTAAGCGGCAACCGGGCACGGGAAAAGTTCCCGGATACGGGTCACTACATGAGGGGACACTTCAAGCTGCGGCGTCAGAACCCGGATGTCGGCACTGATATGAACTTTCAAGGCACGTTCAACGACCGCTACCACCGTCACTGCCGCGGAAGGACAACCCAGGCAGGCAGCATCTAGCCGGCATGTGACCGTCCCGTCCGGCGCCACGTTCACGATATGCAAGTCTCCGCCATGGTTGTGCATGTACGGGAGCACATGGGCCCGGATGACCGCCTCCACCCCCTCGCGACTGACGGGAGCCTTGGCCAGGCCGGAAGCATCTGCCTCGATCATTTACACCGTCCCGGCGATTCCACAAGACCGGGCACGTTCCTGGTCGGTCATCGTGGGATGCAGTTCGCGCAGCTTGCGATCAACGTCCAGGCCGAGCAGGCGCGCCTGGTTGAGACCGAAGATATTGCGCTTGGCTTCGACCGAAATTTCAGGATACCCGTAACGATCCTGCAGTTCCTCGGGCATCTTCATCCGTACGAACAGGTCGATCAACGGCTGTACGTCGGGCCAGATGAATGCTTCGGAACCCCAGAGGACGCGCTTGTGGCCGATCGACCGCAACACGGCACCCAGCCGGGTGTAGGTTTCCCAGGGCGATACGGCCCAGGTGTTGAAAATGGTCGAAGACAGCGATAGCCAGACGTTTTCGAAACGTGAGGCTATGTTGATTGATTCGTCGACATACGGCACGCCCAGGTGGTGGATCACAAAGATCAGTTGCGGGAAATCCGCCGCTGCTGCCTGGATATCGTTGGGACGCAGCGCCTCCACCCGTTCGTTGCCGAAAGGAAGACCGCAATGAAACTGCACGTGCGAGATACCCAACTCCACGGCTTTCTCCCACAGCGGGTACGCAACGTCGCGATCGTCGGCCGCCCATGCCAGGCGCGGGCCATGCGCCTTGTAGAACTTGAAGCTGACCGCCCCCCATTCTTCGACCTGGCGCTGCATTTCGCGCACGGCACCGCGAATGCCCTGGAACAGCGGATCTACGCCGCCACAGAAAACGATGCGTTGCGGGCAGGCCTCCTTGAGCGCCCATTGCTGGCGCGCCGGTGCGAAGCCTTCCTCCCACAATCCAAACAACGGAACGGTCTGGGCCATCGCCATGTCGGTGTCGGAGTGGTCGAACAGGTAACGCAAAGCCTCGTCGGTTTCGAGCGACAACTTCTCGTCCACCTGGTAGAGCGAATGTCCAGTCGCACCGAATGTCCGGTGAAAAGCTTCAATGTTCCGCTTGCCGATATCGTTGATGATGTTGGCCGGCCGGTTGTCGTACATATGCACGACGTTGTCGAAAATAAAGTAGCCGTCTTTCATCGCAACCCTTTCGCTTTATCCCTAAGATATTCGTAGATGTACTGGAAATCCTTGACTGGTTCGTCGGCGACGAACTGGGCCCAGATATCACCCGTGCGGCGCGCCACCGGAGCCTCGACCTGTGCTTCGGATGCGGCCTCCAAAAAAAGGCTTACGTCTTTGCCCATCACGCGGGCGAACGCACCACGGTAATTGCGCGGCAGGATGGTCTGCGTGAATTTGACCTCGCTCACCTCGGTGCGCCCGGTAGACACATTGATGACCTCGATCATCTTCTCCGGCGTGAGGCCGAGTTTGCCGCCAAATATCAGGGCTTCGCTGGTGACCGCGAGTGCTGAAGCACTAATGATGTTGTTTGCCAGCTTCATCGCCTGACCAAGACCGGCCTTGTCCCCCATCACGAATACGCTGCTGGCCAGCTGTTGCAGTACCGGATCGGCTGCCACGATCGCTCCGGCATCTCCCGCGCACATGACAGAGAGAGTCCCCTTACGCGCGCGCTCAACGCCTCCGCTTACCGGTGAGTCGACATAACGAATACCCGCCTGCCGGGCCAGTTGTTGCGACCGCTCGGCTGTCTTGACCCCGACGGTGGACAGCTCGAGAATCACCTTGACCCTGCGCCGCTCGACAGGTACCGCGGACAGAGCCGTTATCACCGAGAGTACCGCTTCGGTTGTGGGCAGGCTCAGGCAAACTACATCTGCCTGCAACGCGATTTCGTTCAGCGACGAGACAAGCACCACGCCTTCGGGCGCCGACTTCGTGTCCTTGGCCGGATCGAAGCCAAGCAGTTTAAACTTTTCCGACAGCCGACTCGCAATCGGCCCTCCTATGTTCCCGAGGCCCGCCACGCCTACCGAGATATCTGTCATCGAATCCTCCCTGCTTGTCCAGCGTCCATCCTGCGGAGCGGTGCCGGTTTCATGCGGTCGGCGGTCCACATGACGGCATCGTCGATGGCGACATCAACCTCGCGGCCCTCGGCGATCGGTTCCAGAAGCCTGGTAATGTCATCAGCAAAACGAAAGTAGAAAACACAGCCGGGCCCTGTCAGTACAAGGCTTATCCGGATTACGGTTTCTTCCACCGTGACCGATTCGACCAGACCCATGCCAACCAGTCCAAGCGGCTTGCCCATACGCACACTGCACGGGTCCTGCACGGTGTCCAGCAGTCGCCACGCGGACTCTTCCAGCAGCGTACTCATGCCGCAGCTTTCGTTCGCTGCCGGAACGCCGCCCAGGGTGCGGGATCGGTGCGGCGCATCCGGGTAAACACATCCTCGAAGCCTGGGTCGAATTCGGAAGGCAAGCCATGCAGCCGGGCAAGGTTGCCGCCCATGATGAGGTCTTTCGCACGCTGGTCGAGCGCAGGGCTGCCGCAGTTCTCCACCAGGTCCGCTGGCATCTCGCCTCCCAGGAATTCTTCTATGAGCGGCCGCGGATGGGACAGGTTGCAGCCGCTGGCCCAGATGATCTGCTCGTAGCTGCCCCATTCCGCCATGGCGCCTATCGCCTGGTAGAACACACGCGGCTTGCGGAAGATAGTGCCTGCGGTACCTTCAAGATTCGCATAGACGTTGGGGAAACGGTGCAGCAACATCGCCGTCTCTTCTGTGAAAGCTATTCCGGCATGCACGATCTGGAAGTTGAGGTCGGGAAATCTGGCTGCGGGAACCACCACATCGTCCATGCGGTACTGGTCGGTCGTGGTGGGCCCAAGCGGAATGGACTTGTGCACGGCGAAATTGGTGATGCCGAGTTCTGCCGCGCGCTCGATGACAGGCAGCGCAATCTCCTCGTTGTCGATAGCTGTCGCAATAGTGCGTCCGTTGATGTAGAACGCCGGATAGAACTTGATGTCGTCCACGCCATAGGTCCTGACACTCTCTTCGAGAGCTGCCATCGCCTGCTTCTTTTCCAACAAAGGAACCGCTCCGTAGAAAAGGATACGCCGAGAATATTTTTCCTTCAGCCGCGCCCCCTTCTCCATGCTGACCAGTCCATCGCGGAAGAAGTCAAAGATCGGCGTGGCATGGTAGGCGGCAATGTCGACCGGGCTCTCACCAAACACCGCCGCAGCTACATCTTCCTCGTTGAAGTCGCACAGGAACTCTTCTTCGCTCAGCAGGTATTTCGGGTCTTCGGGCGACCACAACTTGTGGTGTGACCAGGTCCCCTTGCCGAACCGGCGCGAATAACGCTCGTGCGCGTAGTTCGACGGATCGAAGTTGTATGCGTGAATCACCGCGTCGGCAATCAAGGCCATGCTTGTCTTTCAGAGTTGCTCCAGGGCGCATGGCGGAGCTAGGCCATGTACCATCCGCCATCCACGTTGATTGCCTGCCCGGTGATGTAGCGGCTCGCGGGCGCAGCCAAAAACACCGCGAGGTTCGCGATGTCATCGGGCGTTCCGCGATGGCCGGCAGGCACTTCGCCTTTCGCCCACTGCTCGGTCGTCACCGGACGACCCATTGCATCAAAACGTTGCATCGGTTTTTCTCGCGCGTGACCGCGATCGGTGTCGATGATTCCCGGGCAGATCGCGTTGGCGGTGACGCCGTGCGATGCAAGATCGGAGGCCAGCGAACGCGTAAGCCCTATGACCCCGTGTTTGCTTGCGTTGTAGGCCGGCCGACGCGGCAACGGGCGTTTTCCCGCCACCGACGACATGTTGATGATCGCGCCGCTACCGCGTTTGACCATGTGCGGTATGACGTTGCGGCAGACCAGGAAGACGCCTGTAAGGTTGACCGCGAATTGCGCGTTCCAGTCTTCCTCGGTGATTTCCCAACCCGCGTTCACCGACGGCTCCTGCGGCGCCGCCGCGTTATTCACGACAACGTCGATCCGTCCGAGTCGTCGCAGTGCTTCATCAATCACAGAGCGGACATCGCCTTCCTTGCGCACGTCGAGCTCAAGGCCGATTCCTATGCGTCCCAGCGCCTGCACTTCGTCGACCACGGAGTCCAGTCCGCGCCAATCCTCCGATTCAGCACGCGCGACAAGGCTGCGCCGGCCAATGTCGGTAACTACGATGTCAGCACCCGCCCCGGCCAGGGCCAGCGCAATACCGCGGCCGATTCCACGCCGGCTTGCAGCGCCCGTCACCATGGCAACCATTCCGTCAAGTGCGCCCATGCAGTGTCATCCTTCTTAATCGGTAAAATCTGGTAAGCCAGCGCATATGCGAAACTGGTTTCAGATCGGTCATTGACATCTGGCGACGCAAAAAAGCGCCGCTCGAAATTAGTTTAAAGGCCTTGCCCGCGCTTGTCAATGAAACGTTTCAGATACTTTACTGCCCATGGAGCGTACATCGGCATCTACCCGGTAGCCATCATGGTGCCGACGGTAGCCTCCCGGCACAGGGAAACGGCCTTGCCAAGTATCCTGTGGCGCAATGGCCGCATACGATCCGTATTGCATGAATCAAATAGTTGCCGTAAGATGCAAGAAGATGATGAACCGTTTCACCGCAACTCACTGCCCAATGTTTCTCCGTTTTGCGCCCGGTGCGCGGAACCGGGATGGCGCATCGCCTGATCGCAGGAACTGAGGCACGATGCCAATGCCCTCCATTGAAGATGTTGTAGTTCCACTAGGTGAGGACTTTGCGGAGATCAGGCAGAGCGTCCGCCGCATCTGTGCCGACTATCCGGGATCGTACTGGCGCAACCTGGAGACCCGCAGCGCCTATCCGAGCGAGTTCGTCACCTCATTGACCGAGGCCGGCTTTCTGGCGGCATTAATTCCCGAGGAATACGGCGGTGCGGGCCTTCCGCTCCGCGCGGCCGCGATCATTCTGGAAGAAATCCATGCGTCCGGCTGCAATGCCGGCGCTTGCCACGCCCAGATGTACATCATGGGCACCTTGCTACGGCACGGCAGCGCGGAGCAGAAAAGCAGATATCTTCCGCGCATTGCACGGGGGGAACTACGCTTGCAGGCGTTCGGGGTAACCGAACCGACCACGGGCAGCGACACGACTAAACTGAAAACACGCGCGGTTCGCGATGGCGATCACTATGTGATACATGGCCAGAAGGTATGGACGTCGCGAGCCCTGCACTCCGACCTGATGCTGGTGCTGGCGCGCACGACGCCGATCGAATCGGTCACCAAAAAAACGCATGGCCTGTCGGTCTTCCTGCTCAATGTGAAGGATTGCCTTGGCAAAGGTCTGGAGATTCGGCCTTTGGAGGCGATGATCAACCACAACACCACGGAAGTATTTTTTGACGGCGCGCGTGTGCCGGTTGAAAACCTCATCGGAGAGGAAGGCAAGGGCTTTCACTATTTGCTGGATGGATTGAACGCTGAACGTATTCTTGTATCTTCCGAAGCGATTGGGGATGGACGCTGGTTCACCGACAAGTCCGTAGCGTATTCGAAGCAGCGGATTGTTTTCGACCGGCCCATTGGACAAAACCAGGCTGTACAGTTTCCTATCGCCCGTGCGTACGCCGAAATCGTGGCGGCCGATCTGATGCTGCGCAAGGCGGCGGCCATGTTCCAGGCCGGCCTGCCTTGCGGCGATGCGGTGAACGTCGCGAAGTTGCTGGCCTCCGACGCATCATGGCACGCGGCTGAGGCGTGTTTACAGGCGCACGGCGGGTTTGGCTACGCACGTGAATACGACGTCGAGCGCAAGTGGCGTGAAACCCGGCTGTTCCAGATCGCCCCCATATCCACCAATCTGGTGCTTGGTTATATCGGCGAGCACATTCTCGGTATGCCACGTTCGTATTGAACGGGCGGCGCTTACGACATGACATCGCCGGCCCTCATACCCAACACAGGTTTGACCGAACGACTCGCGCGTTTCGCGGCAAGTTCGATCGACATAACCGACGACCGCATTGTCGAAACAGTGCGGCATGGTTTCATTGACGCCATCGGCTGCATGGCAGCCGGAAGCACGGAACCGGTGGTGAGGATCGTTTCAGACTTCGTGCGCGCGCGAAACTCGCACGCAAACGACGCCGGCATGTTGCTTGGAATTGAGCGCGCGGCGATTGCCGATGCGGCGCTGGTCAATGGCACTGCCGCCCACGCGCTGGACTACGACGATGTCGCGCTTGGAGGGCATCCGAGCGCGGTCCTGATGCCCGCCGTATTGGCCGCTGGGGAGTTCCTGGATGCATCGGGCGCCGATGTAATCCGTGCCTATCTGGCCGGTTACGAGGTATGGGCGGAACTCGCCTCCCGGGAGTCGGATGCTTATCATGAAAAAGGTTGGCATCCGACGGCGGTGTTGGGCACGGTCGCGTCTGCGGCAGCCGTATGCAATCTATACCGGCTGCCGCAGAAGCAATGCAGCAATGCTCTCGCGCTTGCGGCCAGCATGGCGAGCGGCCTGATCGCCAATTTCGGGACCATGGCAAAACCCTTGCACGCGGGACGAGCAGCGGCGTGCGGCATAGATGCCGTGCACCTCGCAAAAGCAGGCATGGCCGCGGCACCGGATGTATTCGAGCACAGGGTCGGTTACCTGGCGGCACTGTCGCCGCGTGGGAAAGCGGACCGCTCCAGAGGAGTTCGAGAACTGGGCGCACAGTTCCGCATGCTGGATACGGGGCTGTCGATCAAGAGATATCCCATGTGTTATGGGGCGCATCGAGTGATAGACGGCGTGCTCGACCTCGCTGCGGCAGCCGATGTGCGGCCCGAGCAGGTTCGGGAAGTGCGTGTTTCGATCGGCCCGGCCCAGGCCTCAATGCTGAAGAACCACTCAGCTGCAAGTGCCCTCGAAGCCAAGTTCAGTCTCGAATTCGCCGTGGCATCGGCCTTGGTGGCGGGCAAGGTGGGCCTGCCAGAACTGAGCGATGCATTCGTTGCCAGTCAACCGGTACAGATGGCAATGGCGAAGGTGCGCACCGAGATCGTTGACACGCGGTGTCCGATCGAGCCGGTGTTCGCGTTCTCCGATCGAGTAGTCATCCACCTTGCCAACGGCACAACCCTGGATTCGGGTGACATTCGCTTCGCACGCGGCAATGCATTGTTGCCGTTGCGGCCACGCGAGGTGGAGACAAAGTTTTTTGATTGTGTCGCGTACGCCGGGCTGACGGACGCGCGGCGACTGTTCGAGTCGCTGCAAGGCCTGCAGGACCTAGACAGCGTGCGGCGCCTGCGGGAGGCAGCCGCAACCCGATAGGACGGTGTAGCCATCCGCGAGCGCATGGGAGGGTGCCGCCAGTCATCGTTGCGCCGCATTGAGGACGCTTGAAAGTTGGAACCATAAAGGAGGATTCGTGCAACTGCTTCGTTCACTGATGTTTACGCCGGGCCAACGCCGGAACATGATCGACAAGGCGCTGGCCTTGGGCCCGCTCGGCCCGGATGCGATCATGTTCGATTTCGAGGATTCGGTCCCGCCGGATCAAAAGGACTTCGCACGCGATCTCGTGGGCAGCGCTCTGAAAGGCGCGCGTGGCGCCGACGATCCGGCACGCATCGTGCGCGTGAACTCCAGCGCTACCGGGCGCCAGATCGCGGATATACGGGCTGTTGTGGGGCCGAATCTCTACGCCGTTCTCCTTCCCAAGGTGGAGCGACCCGAAGAGGTGGTGGCGGCATCCATGGTCATCGACGACCTCGAGCGCAGCAAGGGCATTGCGCCGGGGAAAATCGCGCTTATCGCCGCGATCGAAAGTGCACGGGGCATACATGGCGTGGTCGATATCGCGCTCTCAAGCCCGCGACTGCGCGGTTTGATGTTCGGCGCCGAGGATTACGCGCGTGATCTTGGGCTTCCGGTGGTTCGCACCGGTGCCGCCTGGGACCTCGTCTTTGCACGGTCCTCGATGGTGAATGCAGCGGCGATCGCGCGACTGTTCACGATGGACCAGGTGCACATGAACTTTCGCGACCTGGACGGCGAGCGAACGGATGCAGTCGCGAGTCGTTCGATGGGGTTCAGCGGGAAAGCCGCGATCCACCCGAGCCAGGTCGCCGTGATCAATGATGTCTTCAGTCCAACGCCCGAAGAGGTGGCGCACTCGCGCGGGGTCGCATATGCTTTCGAAAAGGCCCTTCAGGAGGGACTGGGCTGTGTGATGCTGGGAGGTCAGGTTGTCGAGCAGCCGATCCTGGATCGCGCCGAGCAGGTGCTTAGCTTCCACGAAGTGATCGAGGCGCGCAAACGCCGTACCGGTGGCTGATTGAAGGCCTCAACTACCCGAGGAACTTGCACATGACGGAAAAACGCGGTTGGGAAGGTCGGTTTTTTGAAGACTTCGAAGTCGGTGATGTTTATAAGAGCCGAATCGGGCGAACCATCACACAAGCCGACAACATTTGGCTGACCTTGTTGACGAACAACACGAATCAGATCCACTTCAACGAACACTACGCGGCTTTCAGCGAATTCAAGCGGCCGCTCGTGAACAGCGCGATAACGATCGCGATCGTCGCCGGCCTGGGCGTGGCGGACACTAGTGAGAACGGTTTTGCACTTGGATGGGACCACATCAAACTGCCCAATCCGCTGTTCGAGGGCGACACCCTGTATTCCGTCAGCGAAGTGGTCGACAAGCGGGAATCTAATTCCCGGAAAACGCAAGGCATCGTGAAGTTCCGCTCGCGCGGCATCAAACAGGATGGCACCGTGGTGATCGACTACACGCGTAGCGTCATGGTGTGGAAACGCGCGCACGCGCCCGCCTTGCAGCATGTCCCAGAAATCAAGGAGTAGCGCCACCGAGGCCTCCCTACGCGCAATCCACTAGAGCAAATACCTTCATGTCAAGCACTCACCCGCTGCAGGGAATCACCGTTGTCGAGATTGGCCATACTGTAGCGGCCCCGTATGCCGGGATGATCCTGGCTGAACTCGGCGCCAACGTCATCAAGGTTGAAAGCCCCGACGGGGGCGATTATTCACGTGGCATGCCGCCCTTCCGCGACGGGAAGTCCGCGGTCTACCAAGCGCTCAACCGCGGCAAGCGAAGCATTTCGGTTGACATGGCGGATCGTGCCCAATCGCAAGGACTGCGCACGCTGATCCTCGACGAGGGCGATGTGGTCCTGCACAACCTCAAATACGGTGCAATGGCGAAACTGGGCTTCGGTGCCCCCGGTTTGCTCGCGGCCAAGCCAAGCCTGATCTATTGCAACATCGGAGCGTTCGGAGCCATCGGGCCAATGCACGACCGGCCGGGGTACGACCCGCTGGTTCAGGCGTTCGGCGGCCTGATGAGCATCATGGGTGAGGATGGACGCGCACCGGTGCGGGTTGGCGTGTCGATTGTCGACATGGCCGCAGGCTTGTGGTCGGTCATCGGCATACAGGCCGCCTGCTTCGAACGCCAGCGGACCGGTGTGGGCGGTGTTGTCGATACGTCGCTGATCGAAACCGCGCTGGCGTGGCTCGCTTACCACTTCTCTTCGTACTGCTCGTCCGGGATAGTGCCAAAACGTGAAGGATCCGGGCTGGCCCAGATCGTGCCTTACCAGGCTTTCGCCACCACCGATAGCTATGTGATGGTTGCTGCGGGTAATGACAATTTGTTCCGGAAGATGTGCACTGCGCTGGAGCGCGAAGATCTTTCAACGGATGTCCGATTCATTACCAACAAGGACCGGGTTGCGAACCGTATCGCATTGATCGAAATTCTGGAAGGTATCTTTGCGTCCGCGCCAGCGGCGGAATGGCTTCACCGCCTGGCGGCGGTGAATGTCCCGTGCAGCCCGATCAATACGCTCGACCAAGCGTTCGAGGAACCCCACACCAAGGCACTTGGCATCCTCCAGCAATCACCGGATGGCGCCGAGACGCTGGTGGGTCTTCCTCTGTCTTTTGACGGCGTACGTCCGCCCTTCAAAAGAGGCGCGCCGACTCTGGGTGCGCACAACGGCGAAATCCTGAACTCCTGAATGGAGCCCGAGAGGCGCGATCAGGCCGGTTCGGCTTCCGTCAGGATCTCGGACAACTTCGCGTTAAAGCGGTTAGCCGCTTCGTATTGAACCCAATGCGAAGCGCCCGTTATGACGGTCGTGATGGCGCCAGGCTGGATTCGGTGAAAGAACTCCAGCCGTTCAGCCATATAGGGCGAACTGGACGGGTCGTCCGCGCCCCAGATCCCCGCCAGGCGGCTGCACACTTGCGGCAAGCACCCCTGCAGCGTTCCGCTCAGGGAAACCGGGGCGGAAACAAGTTTCGCGCGCTGCACACTTTCGGAGTGAATGAACACACCCAGATCATCCGCATGCGACGGGTCGGCAATCATGGAAATCTGCAGGTTCCTGGCAAGAGCGGCGCG
>Ga0214919_10010424_pt1 | contig 11775 bp, 17 predicted proteins | sample LL1503_MetaG_FD_177994 | JGI IMG/M metagenome (GOLD analysis project Ga0214919, IMG submission 177994) | Freshwater microbial communities from Lake Lanier, Atlanta, Georgia, United States - LL-1503 | ecosystem: Environmental > Aquatic > Freshwater > Lake | place: USA: Georgia | collected...
TTAAGATTAACCCCTGTAAGATTTGCCCCTGTAAGATCAGACCCTGTAAGAATAGCTCCTTCAAGACTAGCATAATAAAGATCAGCCCCTCTAAGATTGGCCCCTGTAAGATCGGCAAGAAGACTGGCCACTCTAAGATTGGCTCCTGAAAGATCAGCCCCTGAAAGATTAACAGAGGTAAGTTCGGCATGTCTAAGATTAGCCCCTGAAAGATTTGATCCGGAAAGGTCTGCCTCTGAAAATTTTATACGTGTTAAATCTTGACCTGATAAATCTTTTCCTGATAAATCTTCACCGGTAAGGTCTGCCCGTAAACCACTTAAATTTAAATTGGGATTGTCTAGGTCAATATTATGAGGATCGACAATAACGGTTAGATTTCCGTCTTTAATTTCGTTAATAATACCACTTGGCATTGTAACTATTTCTTGTGGATTAAAACGAAACTTGTCTGGTAAAACTACAGTTTCTCCATCTTTTATGTATACAACTTTCATTCTAACGTAGCTAGCGCGCAAATTGCCCAATTTTTCTCTCCAAATAAACTTTTTTAATTTAAATACATTGTCATTGTATAGTTCGATGTCTACTGTGTATTCATCACCGCTTAGGAATCGAAACGTAAGAGTGTTGTTATAATCGCGAGTGGAGCGATAGGACATTTTATTTTTGATAAAAACAAACGACGTTTGTTTTTCTTTTTTTCGTTTTTCTTTTTTTTTCTTATTTTTTTGCCTTTTCTTTTTTCATCAGAGTTTTACCAATTTATTTTATAAAAATATAAACTGGATCCGATCCCGATTTCATGATTCCATTGTCTGTGTGGATGTTTTTAAAAAATAGAATTTAAGGAAACTTTTGTTGTAACAACGAATCTACTGTTTTAGCTATTTTTATATCACGCATCGTTACCGTTTTTCTTCCATGCTCACGTAGAGCAATTGCAGAAGCGATATCCAATAAATCAACCGTCAGATCATAGGATTGATTTGATTTTTTAAGATAAGAACGGACAGCGTCATTTATTTTTCCAGCGTTACGGTCAGAATAATATTTCAAATTATCTTCTACTGCTTTTTGCCATGGAGACTTCTTGGGGGACTTCTTGGTAGATTTACGAGGTGATTTACGAGGTGATTTACGAGGTGATTTTCTAGAAGAAGACTTTTTAGGTCGTCCCGGTTTCTTTTTATCACGACAACGTTTTGAGATTTTATCACGGGTTTGTCCAGATGGGCATGGAGAACGCGGCATTTTATTTATATATCTTTTTAATTTTCATTCATAATGAAAATAATTTATTTGGCTTTTCTTTTTTTGCCTTTTCTTTTCTTTTTTAAAAAAACGGACGAGAGTATTCTGATATTTTCGTCGGGAGGTTCTCAATCCATTTCGGAAGAGCCTCCACAAACTTTCTGTCTTCTTCTTTTCCACACGACCATTCTTGAGCCCATTCGAAAATCTCGGGGGTAATCTTAATGGACGAAATATGGATGGAGTAATAAAACTCCATTTCCGCACAGTCAATCCCGTCCTCCTTTGAGTAATCGAGAAGATCATCGATAATGTAAAAAAATTGTCGTTTTCCCGACCATGTTTTACGCGCAAATGACTCGACCATATTTTCGGTCGGAAGTTTTGTAACAAAGCCCAAACTGTGGGAGTCGTCATCGTACGCTCGAGTCATGTGACGAATTTTCCCGACCAGATCGGGGTCAACGTTTTCTTCTCCTTCACCTCGGAGATCAAATAGGATTGTAGAGATGTGCATGTCCAGGACCGAGTCGGGGCAATTGCGAACAATGGTTGTACCCTCAAGGATCGGACCCTCAACGATCTGAAACTCGTATGCCATTCTTAATATTCTTTGTATGTTATTATTAAATATTAAAATGTAAAGAAAAATCAATTTTATTATTTTTTCGGGTCGTTTTTATAAAATAATATTGGCGGCGTATACAACAGGAACAGGTGCTCCAGCGCAAATCAAAAATTGTTGGCACATACAACGCTTTATTTTTGAACAGACAAAGCGATATAATTCTTTGGAATCGCGGAAGAATTGAAAGATCGTTTTCGTCAAAGAGGGTTCTCGGATCTTATGATAGAAAAGTGCACGGTCAAAACGCTCCCTGTTGGATTGGCGTTCTGGTAATTGTTTGATGACTTTCGCAGCGTTGATATCATCGATAAAATCAGATAGAAGTTCGTACCATTCTATCAAGGCAAGAATATGGAATTGTTCGCGGAATTCCTTGGTTAATACAATTCGGTGGTTCTTTTCACGTACATCAAACAATAAATAATGCGGTTGAAATTCATTGACAAGGTGGTTGAGGGGAATATTGACGTGACAATCCTCGTATATCAATACGTTCCCATACTCCTTTAATAATTTGATTTCTTCATCCTCAACATCCCTGGAAGAAACAATCAAAAAATGTTTGGTGGTATCAAACTCTATTTTTTCTTCTTCGGTGTTATCGGTCTCAATACTTCCATCTTGACTTCCCTCTTTTTCATCTTTTTCATCTTTTTCCTTCATTCCACGGGTTTCCTTATCACGGTTCATTTTATCTCGATCTTCATTAATATCAATCACAACTTTAATTATACTCATCTTTATAGAATATAAAGAATAAGAAAAAGAATAAGAAAAAGAATAAATAAGAAAATGATAAATTATATGTACGAATTATCCTTCTCATTCCCCTCATCCTTACCTTCATTTTCCTCCTTATTAACATTTTTTATGTTAGTGGGGTATATCGTTCGTTTTAGAAGTGATGTTGGCAAAGAAGATAAACGAACGACACAATATTACGAACTGACAGAGGCCGTAAGACGTAACATGAAACGAACGCAAATCATGAGCGATTCAATGACGAAAATGGTTGGGGAAATTACCGAAAAATATAGGGAGATGGCATCCATTGTCGCCAATATGAAAATGGAGATATGCGACCTATCATCACGAGTCGACCAACTAGAGAGATTTTAAGAATATCACGAATACAAACAATATATTTTCCCGCAAAACTGTCTAGAATTCATTTTTCCCATGTCGATGCCACATTCTATACAATGCCAGCTGTCTGTGTGCGGATTGTAGCCTCGGATCTTTTCATTCTTCTTTTCATCCTTCTTTTCATCCTTTTCTATTTCCTTAAAATAATTGGTAATATAGGTTTGTTGATGCTTTTTACTCATTTTTGAATATTATTTTATAATGTAAAAAATGTAAAATTAATCTCATTTTCAGAATAAAATCGATTTTTTCGGTTATTTTCTTAATATTTTTTACAAAATGTTTACAATCGGATGGGTTTTTCATGACATCGACCGAAAGGTCGACCGAAAGGTAATCGCCGGTCTGTGCAAGGTGATTGTGACCGACCAAAAAAATATCAACGAGTTTTCAATCGCCGATACAATCGAGACGCTTCAGAATGCGCTGATTTCAACAGTGGAAAACTCGGATCCTACTCAGGATCTTCGTGATTTCCCAGTGCAAGACGTGATACGTGAGATTGCCGGACACCTTCAGACCGAGGTTGAGATCGATCTCAATCTCCAAGTGAAGGCATTTGGAGAGGGTTGTTTCGAACCAAACTTTGTCTTTCACCGTAATTTTGGCGAAGAATGGGAGCCGTTTGTATACGGCGAGGACGGGGGAATTTCCGATCTCACGAAGTTCCTGACCAAAAATAAATTCTCGATCGGTTTATTCGACAAAAAAACAAACTTGGAAATTGGGCTGTGTGACGTGTTTTTCGTGGATCCGGGCACCCTTACGATTCAACAAGTGTCGGATATCATGTCGTTGATGGAAGAGGCCATTTTCACGCCCGGCCAAAAAATCATCTTCCACGATTTCCTGTATGATTTGGCGGGCATCACAGGAAAGGGGACAACCATCGAGAAAGATATCAATTTTCATCATGGGATCGAATGTATCGAATGTAAGGATATTGTCTTTTCCCGAAATGTCGGAAAGTTTTACTATGGAAAAAAATGCACGGTACAGGATCTTCACCAGTTCTTGTCGGAGTAAAAAGTATAAAAGCCGAATAAAAAAATAAAAAATAAAAAATAAAAAATAAAATAAACCCGAATAAAAAATAAAATAAACCCGAATAAAAATAAATAAAAATGAAATTATATAACAGAATATAATTTTTAATATCCCGACTCCTCAAAATGGCCTCTGAAAATTCCCAAACCCCGATCGCGCAACTGGGTCTGTGTTGCATCAACACCGTATTGCGCAAAGATGACATTTTTTGTTCGCGTACGATGACACGCGCCAATTTTACGGTCGAAAAAGCCAAAAAACTGGCTCTGAAAAACATTGCCGACATCGCCAAATTGGCGGAGTGGAATTTTAATCACAACATTTTTGTCTTGCGTCTATCTTCCGACATTTTCCCCCATTTTACGGACGACGCCGTTAATAAGGATAAAGACTACGAAGACATGACTTTTGCTAAAGAGGCCCTAAAAATCGCGGGTGAGACGGCCCACAAATACAAACAACGAATCAATTTCCACCCCGGACAATACAATCAGGTGGGAGCAACCGACGATATTGTGTTTGCCAAAACGATTATGGACCTGGAGATGCATGCCGATATTTTAGACGCGATGGGCGTCGGTGCCGATGGCATTCTTTGCATCCACGGAGGTGGATTGTACGGGAACAAAGAGAAAACGATTGAGCGATGGATTTCTCATTTCCCCAATCTTCCCGAAAATGTAAAGAAGCGGGTGTGCATTGAGAATTGCGAGCGATGCTATTCGTTGGAGGATTGTCTGCGCATTTCCGAGAAGTGCAACATTCCAGTGATTCTCGATTCTCACCATTTTGATTGCTACCATCTCCTCAATCCAGCCGTCTCTATCGACATCAACACAGCTCTTCCCCGTGTGTTAGAGTCCTGGAAGCGACGCGGAATGACTCCCCTATTTCATATTTCGGAACAGCGTCCCGACGCGCGTGTTGGCGCTCACAGCGACTTTATCGAGACTATCCCGGAGTACATGATGACGATTCCTGAAAAATATGGGATGTCGGTAGACATCGAAGTTGAGGCGAAGATGAAGGAACAAGCGATCCTTCGTCTGTACGAAAAATATCCGCAACTCAGTCGATCGAAATGATAAGAAAAATAAAAGAAGAAATCAAAATAAAAGAAGAAAGAAGAAAAAAAAGGAAGAAAAAATAAAAAATGATATAATCATTATATCATATCTATATCATATCTATATCACATTCTATTATCTAATATCATTTATCATAATATCTTCTACTAAAGTAATGACAAAAGAGCTTTATTCGTCTATTTCTCACGAGTTTGATTCATCTCGTCAAAACAAAATATGGCCGTGTGTCGGCCGATTTCTGTCTTCTTTTTCGAAAAAATCGAAAATCCTTGATATTGGGTGCGGTAATGGGAAAAATATGGCTTTCCCAAATTTAGATTTTACGGGTATGGATTTTTGTCCGGAATTTGTCTACATTTGCCAAGGGAAAGGCCATAATGTTGTAGAGGGAAATATGATGTCGATTCCTTTTCTGTCGGAAGGATACGACGGATTTATTTCGGTGGCCTCGTACCATCATCTAGAATCCGACGGGGATCGGAAAAAGGCATTAGAGGAAATGTACCGTATCCTAAAAAAAGGCGGAAGAGGACTTATTGTGGTATGGGCCAGAGAACAGGAACCAGATTCTAGATTTGTGTTTAATTCTGAGATCAAAACATCACAATTTGGATGGGATGAGTTTGTAGATTGGAAAGGGCCATATTATAAGAAGGATAATGAGAATAAGAATAATAACGAAAAAAAAAGATACTACCATATATACGAAAAAGGTGATTTGGTATCAGAAGTGTCAACGCTTTGCCCTTCGTTCTGTATCGAATCGATCGAATGGGAAAAAGGCAACTGGATTGTATGTGTCAAAAAATGAAAAAATGATAAAATGAAAAAAATTAGAATATTCTTTACATATTCTATTCTAGATCACAATAACAATGTTCGTCTCAGTTGCGTTGAAAAAGCCCGGCGGAACCTCGTACGGTTTCATGGATATGGGCGACAAAAAATGGAATCACAAACCGAACATCAACGAGTGGATCAGTTCCGTTCTTTTGCGGTCTGAATATATGAATGTTTTGGCCTACACCGATGACGAGCCTGATGATGAAAAGGGCGAAAATGTTCATTCGAACGGCGGTCACGCGAAAGGAGTGGTAGCGTGGAATTCAAAGAAGATTGGATGGTTGATTCACAGTGTTCCGAATTTCCCGGTATTCCCTAATATCTCTAATATCTCTAATATCTCTAATATCTCTAATAAAAATGCGAAACTTTTCCCCGTGCCTCCAATTGACGATGGCCAACTGATTTATGGTCAGTCGTTTATTTATCTCGAGATGGATTATACATCGGAGAATCTCACTACCATTCGGCGTCAATTGGATCTAATGAAAGCCCATATTTATTTTAAGGTTTCATCAGATCCACTTGAGGGAATCGACATCGAAAAAAATGAAAAAAAAGAAAAGGGTGAAAAGAATGAAAATGATAAAAAGAAAGAAGAAAAAAAAGAAATATGTGTAGTGCCTTTCTCCACTGACATTGTTCATGTATCAAAGAGTCCAAAGTGGGGGAAAGATTTGTTCAAGGATTTTATGGCTGATTATTTTAAGTCGATTGTAGTATGTGAGACGTGGATGAAGCCCGGGATGGTGTCATCTCCTACGGTTAAAAATGCGTTGATGGTGAAATGGAACGACGATGATCATACCGAATACGTTACGAGTTTGGATCATTCCAAATATGCGGTAAGCATGAATTGCAATTACCCGTGGGTATTTATCGGAGATATCAATCGAATGGAGTCGCAAAAACGACGCGGCGGAGGAGGATTGATGATCAAGAACAAGGAGATATGGCAGGCTTTTCATTCGATTTTGTTTTCGTACACAGATGTGGTAAACAACCCTTATTGTAATTATGAGGGTGAGGATAAGGATGATAATGGTAAGGAGGGTGAGGATAAAGAAAAATGTGACGGTTGTTTCTCAATTTTTAAGTGTTTTCGATAAATTTTTATTATATTATAATAAATGTCGTCTTTAGCAGCTAAATTTAAAGCTGCAGCTAACGCAGTCCAAGCTAAATTAAAAGAAGCAGGTGTCAAGGTGGATTTGACGGGAGCAGTTGAAAAAGTCCAAGCTGGATTAAAAAAAGCAGGTGATGAATTAAACAAACATTCATTCGGTGCCAAAAAATCGAGACGGGTTAAAAAAGTGAAAAAATCCCGTTCGAAAAAATCGCGTTCGAGAAAAAGCTCCAAAAAATCGAAAAGAAAGACCAGTCGCAGAAAGTCGAAATCAAGAAAGCATTAGACTTAGACTTTTAGAAGATGATGCATATTTTTTGTACAGTGAAGTTACCCGTAAAATCGAAAAAAAATGAAAAAGAACGTGTATGTTTTTCTGTAAGGGAGAGTATTCTTCGATGTTGCGTATCTTTTTCCGATAGGCTTTCAGTATTACGATATATAGGATAAACATAACAGCGGCCGTTCTTATGAAATCGCAGACACATTCATATTTCTTTTTATTATTCATACCCGCTGATCGAAAACAAATTAAAAATGACATCCCAAAAAGTCCAGACATATAACATTGATCGATGTAGCTAAAAAGGTTTCGGCGGATCTCGCATGGGTGATGTGTATGCGAATGGTTAATGACGGAAATTGCCAGAGCGAGAATGTTGGCATTCATACCAAATCGATCTCTAAGGTCATATGCGACTTGAATTGGATAGAGAAAACAAAAAGAGGAAAGGATGGTACGAATCATATTATTATATTATATTATGTTCGATTAGATTATATTTTTAAGTAAAAATATAATAAAAATATAATAAAATATTAAATAAAATGGCAAAAGATTGCCCGTCCGGAAAAGAAAAAAGTCCGAAAACGGGAAGATGCATCAATAAATGCTCGTCGGGTAAAATACGAAACTTGAACACAATGAGGTGTATCAACGATTGCCCTTCTGGAAAAAGACGTAATTCGAGAACAGGTAGATGTAGAAAAATCTCGAATAAGAGCGTAGGAAAGAAAAGCGGTAAAAAAAGCGCGAGAAAGAGGAAAAGCGTAAAACCAAGAAAGATGTCTGCATCCCTTAAACGAACGTTATCGCGAAGATCTCCTTCGCCGAAGAGCCAATCTCCGTCACCATCCCCGCCATCTAGACTGTCTGGTAAATCTATATTTAGGAATGTTATTAAGTGTAAAAAGACGATGAAGGAATGTGATATGTCTTCAATCATTGGAAAGTCGGCAAGTGCCAGAACCGTTTACAAAAATAAGGATTGTTTACAATACAAAAAAGGAAAACAAATGGGAGATAAAAGTGTCTATGGAACGGTTTATGATACGTGTTGCGGAGAGAAAGATAAGAAAGATACGAAAAATAAAAAAAAAGAATGCCATAATATTACAAAAATCGTGAATTTCAAAAAAACAAGAGGCAAAGATACAACAGATTATTATTCATTTATGAACGAAATTACAGCACAACAAATTGCGTCTCGCCATCGTATTTCTCCTAACATACAAAAAGTATATGTATCAAGTGACAACGGAGTGATCATTATGGATAAAATGGCGATGACATTTGACCAATATGTTGATGAATTTGTAAATAATGGACATACATCTAAAGAGATTAAAGAGGAGGCCGTCGAATTAGCTCGTATAATCGCGAATTTTCATAGTTTGTTACACGATCTTGGAATTTATCATCGTGATATGAAGGGAGACAATGTCATGATTGATTCGAAAGGAAATTTGAAAGTGATCGATTTTGGGGTGGCATCAATCGCTTATGATCAGTTTGATTGTTCATATTTATTTAAAAGCGAATATCGAATGATTAAAGACTCGAAGATGATGTTTATTACAGGCCGGAAGGAATCTCCCGAAAAAGAGTTTTATACAGAATTCGTAAAAGAATTGGACAGGCTTCGCAAGGCTGAATTAAAGCGTTTAAAAAATCTAAATAAAGAAGGTGTCAAACCAGATTTGTACGCGTAAATTATTATTTTATAATAAATAATAAATGTTCTCCTTTCGTCCTTCTTCTATAACTTTTTCCCAAGATCTAAAAGAAGTGAAAGAGGAATGTAAAGAATGTAAAATGTTGGAGATCGATAATAGAGTCCTTCGTAAACAGATACAGGAATTAGTTGAAAAACAATTAGAGTTGGAAAAAGTTATTGAGTCGTTTCGCCCCAGAAAACGGTAGTATTTTTATAGTATTTTTATAGTTTATTCTATATTTTCGGGAATTTCTTCATCATTCTCATCCTTGTATAAACCTTCTCTAAAAAACATAATCAATGCTATTAGCGCACAGAAGGAAATCATAAAATAAATGAAATGACCTGTTTTTGTGAGTTCAATTTTATTCTTCGTTTTTTCAGAAAAGACAGAAGACACCATATTATATCCAATGGATTCTAACGACCAATTAAGAGCGCCAATCATGGCAATTAAAAACGTGATCGTTAATATTTTTTTCATTTCGTATTTCCTACTTTATTTATAAATTAAAAATATTTATAAGAATAAAGAATAGGAAATGATCGATCAATTGCTTGAAAGATTTTTATCTTTTCAGCAACAAATACGATTATATCACTGGACAACACGTTCTTACGCTCGTCACGTTGCTTCAGGCAGTCTCTATGAGTCTATCGATAAAAAAATCGATCAATTTATTGAGACGCTACAGGGACGGCATACCATAAAAAATGTTAGCATAAATATGAAACTCCACAGCATGACAGATAAAGAGATTGTGAAAGAACTTCATGGTTTTTGCGATTTTCTGGCAAAAGATATTGAAGAAATGCTTGACGAATTATCGATCTCTAGCGATCTAAAAAATATCCGAGACGAAATGATTTCGTTGACCCATCAAACACTCTACCTATTTTCTCTAAAAAAATGAATTTTTATTTTTATAAAAATTTGTCGTCTTTCTTTTCTTTTTTACTTTTTTTTCTTTCTTTTTCCCCTCTAATAATTGCTGGCAAACTCGTTAGACGGCTCGTCAAAAATAGTCGAAACGGGGTAGTCAACGTCCCATCTAATGACACCGTCGTCAACATTGTCCTCACGCTCTCGATACCATGTTCCATTCCGCTTGACAAGAAGGTCAATCGTATTAGTCCATCTTTGTGTTCCATTCATGGGACATACTCCAGTCGATACAGAGCATTTTCGGAGAAGTACTCGAAAACCATCAGGCTCGTTGTAAAAACGCCGGATCGCATTGGGGATATGACGTCCCTGGCCTCGGTATATATAGTGGATTCCATTTTTTGCGTTCTCAATGTGTCTCAACATTTCAGCGTCACCGTCAGACATATTCGGGGTGTAAATATAATATAAATATAAAATCAAATCAATTTTATTATAATATTTGCTTTTACTTCTACTGAATCATCGTCCGCCAAGCGCGTAAAAGGCTCATCTGGCTCTTCGTATGTTTTCATAAATCCGTGGCGCAACACATTTCGAGCCCTTTTTATAGAAAGATGGGAGTCGGTTGTTCGATTCTCAATTCGAAGAAGAAGGCTAGAAAGATATTGTTCATATTTCGCGCGTTCATCCTCATCTTCTCGACGTCTATCACGAGAAACGACAAAGAATTCCGGAATAAGATTGACAATCGTATATTTTAAGCAATACGATCGAAGAATTGACAAGACCTCTTCGCGGGAGTTTCGCGTATGATGATTCTTTCCTAGTAGGATAATATCTCTATTTTTATTATTTTTCGTGAGGATATTCCTTATACATTTATCAATCGCGCTGAGATAGCCGTTGCCGTCACATTTCTCATTCTTATAATAATCATCTTGTTCAATGATGTGTATCTTATAATCTAAATCTTTATAATATTCTAAATATTCTAAAATCTTAGAAATAATGGAGGTTTTCCCACATCCCGGGAAACCAACGAACATAACAACGTGGATTTTATCCATTCCTTTCTTAATATCTTAATATCCATTTTTATTTTTCTAAAATCAATTTCTGAATAAAATTGATTTTTACGGGGATTTTTTTTACTATTTTTAAAATGACTGAATACGCTTCCGTTCGACAAAAGAAGGGGTGGATTGGCCCCACCCCCAACGTACCTAAGGCAGGTCAACGTTCTACGAATTGTTCATGGGACAATGTCGTGGACAATGTCGACAAAGTTCCTCAATATGTGGAGAATGAGATCGAGGCTCGCATTGCCGCTCGCTATTCGCATACCGTCGTAGATACCAATCTCCAGCAGACGTTGCATGGACACAACGATGATGCGTATCGCCGAATTCATCAGGTCCGTCCCGATCTATGGGTGTGTGGCGAGAGTCAAGTGGGCGCTGGATCGCAGATTGGCGATCGCCACGTGTTTCGCCGTCGTGTAGACGAATGGCATGTTGTCACGGGAGAACCTACCTTGACTAAGCCGACAGAGGAGGAGTGGAAGGCGATGAGCCAAATTCAGAAATTTAAATATCGCAAGCAGTCCTACGATAGCCGTCCGTCTGTCACAATTTCCGTCATTACAGAGTATGGGTCGACGCGTGTCGATCACCATAGCGATGGCTGGGATCGTTATATTGTGGTCTACGAGCAAGGCACGCCGTCTCCCTACCCGTTCACAATCGACGACACTCAAT
>Ga0214919_10010425_pt1 | contig 11774 bp, 10 predicted proteins | sample LL1503_MetaG_FD_177994 | JGI IMG/M metagenome (GOLD analysis project Ga0214919, IMG submission 177994) | Freshwater microbial communities from Lake Lanier, Atlanta, Georgia, United States - LL-1503 | ecosystem: Environmental > Aquatic > Freshwater > Lake | place: USA: Georgia | collected...
GGTTACTGCTAACAGTGATTTTATTAATCTATCTCTAAACTCGCGAATATGGTCTAGCAGTGGCATATTGCCGCCACGGCGCTTAAACATGAAACCTATCTGTCAGAGTTTGGGTCTGATTTATTATCCTTGCTGGAATCATCCTTATTCATCTCCTGCACCTCGCTCTTGAATATGCGAAGTGAGCGACCCAATGATCTAGCTGAATCAGGAAGTCGTTTTGAGCCAAATAGAACTATAAAGACAACGGCTAGGACAAGTAAATGCCATGGTTTAAGTGAATTCATGTGCAAATCCTACACTAGATTGCTTTTATATTCTGATAAGCACTCATCACCGATGAGGCCGCCTGACGCACATCCTCGGCTAGTGTAACTGGAGAAATAACCGTAATACCAGGAGAATAACTAAGAATACTCCTTTTCAGCCATTCCAAATTGCTTACCATTAGATCCACCCTATAGGAATCCTTTTTCTCTTGAATGTTGGTAATGACTGAACTGTTTCTTTCGACAAAATTAATAAATTTTTTGTCAATCTCCAATTCAACCTTAATCGCATATTCATTGCTTTCATATATTTGGTTTTCGGCGGCGTTTCCTACTTCGCATTTTTTAATAAGATTGAGTTTAAAAACACGATCGGCTTTAGCGTCTAGATCCAAAGCATTTAGATACAGATTTCCGTTCAAAAAATACAGATAACGAGGGACAATTATGCGATTTGTGATCTCATCCTTAATCATAGAGTGATACTCGATTTTCAAACTTTTACTTCGAGAAATAGCATTTAGTACAATATCAATATGAGGCGAATTATTTTGCCCAAGGTTAATTAATACAGAATGATTGCTTCCAAGCTTCATTACTTTATCTGATAAAGCTTTAATATGATTTGCACGGACAGAATTTGAATTGCTTAATTCTCCCAAAATCTTAAGACCTAGCACAATTACAACTAGTTCACTCTTACTGAACCGTCTGGGTTTATCCAAAACTTGTGGTTCTATAACTGAAACTACCCCATCCTCAAAAACTAAATCAATTAGCTCATAAGGTGTGTATCCAGGCAACCCACACATAAAAATAAGTTGCAGATCTTCTTTAATCTGCTTTTCGGTAACTGAAAAATGATTAGCGAGCTTTTCAATCGAAATGCCAGGATGTTCCAATACGAATGGGATCAAATCCATTGTCCGTAATGCTCGATTAGCTGCGACATCAACCATTGATAAGCTGCTCAATTTTTGATAAAACTTTTGCCCTTAAATCCTCTGGTGAAATTACTACAACATTAGAGCCGTGCCATAATAGATTCTCAATTATCTCCTGCTCATATGTATAAGGGATTTCCATTAGATCCCACTCATCATTGACCTCAGTGCACTCGTATTTACTTCGCAAAGCGTAGGCCTGCTCTCTTCTTACATAAACCTGGGCAATAAACAATTCTTCGTTCTTTGACTTGTTCAAAAATTCGCTTAAATCAAAACCATCGGGCTTTATATATGCACCAGGTTTTCCCTCTAGTTTAATTTTGCCATCTATTCGGATTAATTTGAAGGATTTTATTTCATCCGCTTCGCGGCCTACGAGATACCAAAATCCTTCACTTGTATATAAGCCGAAAGGATCGATTACTCTACTTTTCCCTTTATAGGTAAAACTAATTTTTTGTAAATTATCAACAGCAGCAAACAGCAGCGAAAGAGCCTGAGCATTCTCGGAATCTTGGATTACTGGGGTATTTATCACATCACTTTCAAACGGTCCACTAAGTGATTGGATCTTAAGTAACGCACCTTTAGAATCATTTTTCAATGCGGAGTCATGCCAAAGATTCGCTGCCATAGTTAAGTACAGCAGCTCTTCTTTTGTAAATTCGTTTTGAGCAAATTGAAATGTCTCACTCCTTATTAAGTAACCTTGATCATCTTCAAAAAGTGGATCTATACCCTTAACCTCAATTTGAATTCCAAGGCCTCGCAATTCATCTTTGTCTCTTTCGAACATTCTTTCCATTGCTTCTGGGGTACCGATGTAACCAGACACCTCCTGGAATATCTCAGTTTTTGTTAAATACCGTTTAGTTGCAAGTAGAGCCAAGGTGAGGTTAATTAGTCGCTCAGTTTTTTGGCTACTCACGCCCTTAGATTAGCCATAACTAAAATCTTTGATAAGATTAAGGATGCGTAAAAGCAATAAATCTGTTGTATTGATATCAACTATTTTCCTTCTAACAGCCTGTTCAACGGATGGAGGCGTCAATCCAATGGTGAACCAAGAGCAATCATCTACGACTCTTCCGGAGGTAGGTGGAAGTAAAGGCACTAAACCAACAATTAGCGCACCATCTGGTACCGCACCAACTTCTTTACAATCTAAGGATATTTTTGTAGGTACAGGTAAAGTAGCGATAGCAACGTCAACATTAGAGGTCCACTACACACTGATGGCTTGGAGTACTGGGCAATTAATTGAGTCATCTTGGGATTCTGGACAATCTGCAACATTCCCATTAAATGGAGTTATAGCTGGATGGCAACAAGGTATTCCTGGAATGAAGGAAGGTGGTCGTCGACTATTAGTAATTCCCCCAGATCTTGGTTACGGCGCCCAAGGGGCTGGTGCTGCTATAGGGCCTAATGAAACTTTAATATTTGTTGTTGATTTAATTAAAGTAATTTGATTATTCAATAAGCCCATAAGAACCCTTTGAAGGGCGTCGCCTTCTTTGCAAAACAGGCACACCAGGAGCCATCCTTCTTGCAAAAATAAGAAAACCAGTATGGCCAATCATTCGATGCTGCGGACGAACTGCTAGTCCCTCGTGATGCCAGCCTCTTACAATCGTCTCCGATGATTCTGGCTCAGTGAAATCTCCACTTTCCTTAATTGCATCTGACATTTTCGATAACTGCGTTGTTGTTGCAACGTAGGCAAGTAAAACTCCACCAGGAACAAGTGCTTTTGATGCAGTACTAATACAATCCCATGGAGATAACATGTCAAGAATTACTCGATCATAATCCTTTTCAAAAGATTGTTCTTGTAACGCCCCTACGGTCAACTGCCAATTTTCTGGCCTAGCTCCAAAATAATTAGTTACATTCTCTTCTGAAATTTGGGCGAAATCTTCTCTGATTTCAACTGAATGCAGAAAACCATTTCCTCCAATTGCCCGAATAATTGAAATGCTGAGTGCTCCAGAGCCAACTCCAGCTTCCAGCACTCTCAGACCAGGTTTTATATCAGCAACCCCAAGAATCATTGCCGCATCTTTTGGGTAAACAATTGTCGCTCCTCGTGGCATTGACAAGACATAATCCGCGAGTAATGGTCTAAACGCTTGAAACTTAAGTTCCCCAGTTGTTTGCACTATCGAGCCTTCAGGTAAGCCAATTAAATCATCGTGCTTAAGCATACCTTTATGCGTATGCCATTCCGCCCCAGGTTTAAGAGTAATTGAATAGAGCTTTCCCTTCGCATCGGTTAATTGAACCCGATCACCATATAAAAAATTCCGATCAACCATATGATTAAAAACCTTCCCCTAAAAATGGGTACCATATGAATAATTGATCTAAATTGATTTCACTTAAAGAAGATATAACTCTTAAACCCGCCTGCTCTTCAATTTTTATTAGATGTGGAATGGCAATTACTTGAGCACCCGCCCGCAGCCCCGATTCAACTCCAGTTAAAGAATCTTCAAATACTAAGCACTTTGAAATATCTACGCCTAATAGCCTTGCTGCCAAAAGGTATGGAGCTGGATCTGGTTTAGAGTTTTTTACATCATCCCTTGAAACAGTTACATCAAATGAACCTATCGGAAATCGATTTAAAGCCGAAAGCATTAAATCCCTACTACTGGCAGTAACAAGAGCGGTTTTAATATTAGCTTGCTTACATGAATTCACTAATTCAGTTGCGTTAGGAATTAAAGTTAAATGAGTTTTCATTTTTTCCTTCATTACAGAGTGCAGCTGCTTAAGGAAATAACCATAAGGTTTTATATTTTTACTTCGATCTTGCATGTATTGTTCGGTTCGCTCAGCAGGTCCACCCAGGCAATTTATTTGATCCTGTTGATCCCAATGGCAACCAACTTCAGCCATTACTTCAATCTCAGATTCGAGCCAAAGTGGTTCGGAATCGATCAATGTTCCGTCCATGTCAAACAAAATAGCACTCATGAAGCGTTAAAATATTTTGCTTCAGGGTGGTGAACCACTATTGAAGATGTTGATTGCTCTGGGTGGAGTTGGAACTCCTCGGATAATGTGATGCCTATTCGACTTGGATCAAGTAGTTCACAAATCTGAATTTGCTGTTCTAAATCTGGGCAAGCCGGATACCCAAATGAGTATCGAGAACCTTGATAGCCTTGATCAAATATCTCCTTAAGATCTCTAGAATCTGAATGGTTAATATTTAATTCTTCACGTGTCCTAGCATGCCAATGCTCGGTAAGAGATTCTGTCAATTGAACTGACAAACCATGTAGTTCTAGATACTCTCTGTATAAATTAGCATCAAAAAGCCTACTAATGGCATCACTGATCGACTGCCCCATTGTTACGAATTGAAAACTAACAACATCTAATTGCCCACTATCTTTACTTCTAAAAAAATCGGCTAAACATAAGCGACGATCCCTACTTTGTCTCGGGAAAGTAAATCTGACTCGCTCATTACCTTTGAATTCCCCTTCATGATGCACAACAACTAAATCGTTACCTTCGCTATAACAAGGGAAGTATCCGTAAACAACCGCTGCGTTCAACCATCCCTTTGACTGTACTTCATTCAACAAAACGCGAAGCTGAGGCCTGCCTTGTTGTTCTGCCATCTCTTCAAAATCTTTACCCTTCAATCCCCACTGTCCCAGGAATAATGCACGCTCGTCTAACATGTGCACATAATCGGCAAGTGCTATTCCCTTAACAACTCTTGATCCGAAAAAAGGAGGCTGTGGAATCAAATTATCATCAGCAACATCACTGCGTTTAGTATCAACTATTAATGAACCACCTTTATCCGTTCTTGGCGTTCGTCTTTGTTTAAGCGGGGGCAATTCAATACCTGGAACGCCTCGCTTAATTCCCATCAATGTATCCATAAGCTTCAAACCCTCGAAAGCATCTTTGGCGTAACGCACAGTTCCGGAAAATTGTTCGGACAAATCCTGTTCTACATAAGATCTAGTAAGTGCTGCGCCACCTAAAACAACTGGCCATCTGTTACCAAGCCCTCGTGAGTCTAATTCCTGCAAGTTTTCCTTCATAATCACTGTTGACTTTACTAGCAGTCCAGACATACCAATCACATCAACATTGTTCTCTGACGCCGCATCAATAATTTGATTGACAGTCTGTTTAATTCCAAGATTAACCGTTTCATAGCCGTTATTAGAAAGGATAATATCTACTAAATTCTTACCAATATCGCGAACATCACCTTTTACAGTAGCTAGTAATATCTTTCCCCTGCCTTGATCATCCGTCTTTTCAATATGCGGCTCCAAAAAGGCTACTGCAGATTTCATTACCTCAGCAGATTGCAGAACAAATGGGAGTTGCATTTCACCCTTACCGAATAATTCTCCGACTATTTTCATACCAGAGAGCAAGTGATCATTTATTATCTCAAGCGCTGGAATTTTGGAGTCCAAGGCAGTTTGCAAATCATCTGTAAGGCCTACTTTTTCGCCATCAATAATTCGCCGTTGTAATCTTTCCGCTAAGGGCAGTGCGGCCAACTCAGCAGCTCTACTTTCCTTAGTAGATGTGACCTCTACATTCTCAAATAACTGTAGAAATTTTGTTAACGGATCATAAATTAGCGCCCCGGCCGAGTCGTATTTTCTGCGGTCATAGATTAGATCTAGCGCCACCTGTAATTGATCTGCGGGAATCCTGTTTATTGGTGTTATTTTTGAAGGGTGAACAATCGCCGAATCCAAACCATTCTTTACCGCTTCGGCAAGAAAAACTGAGTTTAGAACAATTCGAGCAGCGGGGTTCAATCCAAAAGATACATTACTCACTCCCAAAGTTGTTTGTACATCTGGAAACTCAGACTTCAATGCTTTAATAGCATTGATAGTTTCAATACCATCCCTGCGAGTTTCTTCTTGCCCAGTAGCAATTGGGAAAGTTAGGCAATCTATAAGTATGTCATCGACTCTCATCCCCCAGTTCGATGTCAGGTCACTGATTAACCGCCGCGCCACTTTCAATTTCCATTTTTCATTTCTAGCTTGGCCATCTTCATCAATAGTTAAAGCTATAACCGCTGCACCATGTTCTACTACCAATGGCATGATCCGAGCAAATCTAGAGGTTGGACCATCTCCATCCTCATAGTTGACTGAATTTATAACAGACCTACCACCTAATTGCTTAAGTCCAGCTTCTAAAACAGCTGGCTCGGTTGAATCCAAAACAATTGGCAAAGTAGACGAAGTAGCAAGTCTAAAAGCTAATTCTTTCATATCTGCAACACCATCTCTACCAACATAATCAACAGAAAGATCAAGCATGTGCGCACCATCACGAATTTGATCACGTGCAATCTCAACACAGCTTTGCCAATCCTCTGCTAACAATGCATCACGAAATGCTCTTGAACCATTTGCGTTTGTTCGCTCACCTATTGAAAGATAAGCATTTTGTTGTTTAAAGGTAACTGCTTGATACAGTGATGAAGCTCCAACCTCTCTTACAATATCGCGAGAAGTAGTCTTAAGATTTTTCAACTCCTTGACCACCTCGCGCATATGGTCTGGCGTTGTACCGCAGCAGCCACCCACTAACGAAACTTTGTAATCAATTACAAATTGCTTAAGTGATTTTGCAAGCTCAATCGGACCGAGAGGATAATGAGCACCATTCTCTCCTAATAATGGCAAACCAGCATTTGGCATGACAGATAAGCCAATGGATGCTCCTTTGCTTAAAACGCGCAAATGTTCACTCATTTCTGCCGGGCCAGTTGCGCAATTCAATCCAATTAAATCAATACCCAAAGGCTCTAACGCATTGAGAGCTGCGCCAATTTCAGAGCCCATTAACATTGTCCCGGTAGTTTCAACTGTAACTTGCGCGATTAAAACTATATCTTTTTTTGATTTATTAATTGCTTCTCGTGCACCGTTAATTGCAGATTTTGCTTGCAGTAAATCTTGAGTAGTTTCAATAAGCAATGCATCACATCCACCTTGAATTAATCCGGTAGAAGCAATCTCATACGCTTGCTTCAATTTTTCATAGGTGGTGTGACCCAAAGTCGGTAGTTTGGTTCCAGGACCAAGTGAGCCCAACACCCAACGTGGTTTATCCGGGGTCGAAAATTGATCCGCACACTCCCTAGCTAACTTAGCTCCAGAATATGCAAGCTCGTATATTCGATCCTCAATTCCGTACTCAGCTAAATTTGCGAAGTTTGCACCGAATGTGTTCGTTTCTATTGCATCAACGCCTGCCTGTAAATATTGGTTATGAACAGATTTAACAATCTCTGGTCTGGTCACATTTAAAATCTCATTACAACCTTCATGGTTTTGAAAATCAGCCAAAGTTGGATTTTGAGATTGAAGCATCGTGCCCATCGCTCCATCAGCGATTACTACCCTACTTAAAAGAGCGCTGCGCAATGAGTTCATGAGAATACTTTACCGCAACAAAGTATGCAATTCTCTAAATCAAAGCGTTAGACCAAGAAGAGCATCAATTGCTCTTGATACCTTCCCACTTTGATTAACATTTCCTTCTTTTTCAGATTGATCTGCCCATAAAAGCAATCGATCTAAGGATGAAGGAGTATCTAAATTATTCGCCAAATCCAAAATAATACTTTGTATCAGATGATTACTATCTGCCACCTCAGTACGAGCTATCGCGGCACGTACTTTCTCAACACTAAGGGATGCAGAATTAAGTAGTTCGGAACTCCATTGGCGGTCTGATTGATAGTGTCCACTTAGTAAGGCCCAGCGAATAACCATTGGATCAATACCGCTATTAATTAATTCCGAAACAAAAACTAGATTACCCTTTGATTTACTCATTTTTTCACCATCTAAGCCAATCATTCCGGTATGAACATAGTTACCAGCAAAATTTCGACCATATGCTGCACGAACGATCTGTGCACACATATAATGATGTGGGAAAATTAAATCAGACCCTCCACCTTGTAAATCAATTATCGGATCACTTTCATTTTCAATAAAATGACATGCAATAGCTGTGCACTCAACATGCCAGCCAGGTCTTCCAAAACCAAAACTGCTTGGCCAGCCAGGTTCACCCTCGCGGTTTGATAACCAAATCACTGGATCCAGTGGGTGCCTCTTCCCAGTTCGCTGTGGATCACCACCTCGTTCTGCAAAAATTTTAGAAGCTTGCTCAATACTTATTGGTAAGTCAGTTAAAAAGTCTGTTACTGAAAAATAATAATCGCCATCTAAGATATAAAGGTATCCAGATTCATTCAAACGTATCATAAACTTTTCTATAAGATCAAAAGTGTCTGTGACCTTAATGAAATGATCTGGCGGAAGTATTCGAAGTGCCGACATATCAGAGGTAAAAAGGTCAATTTGAGAATCAGCTAACTGTTTCCACTCTTTACCATCTCGTTTTGCGCGTTCAAGTAGCGGATCATCAATGTCTGTAACGTTTTCGACAAAACTTACCGATTTGCCAGATTGAAGTTGATAGCGATTAATTAAATCAAAAGCTAGATAAGTCGCGGCATGGCCAAGATGCGTAGCGTCATATGGCGTAATCCCACAGACATACATCGAGAAAGTATCTTTACTAGTTAGACCGGTAAGACCTTTACTACTATCAATAACATTCAAATCAGGAAATTGATAACCCTCAAGAGGGGGAAGATAGAATTTAGGCCAACTACTCATAGTTAATTATCGCTTAGACCGGCGGCCATGGAACTGCAGGCCATTGATTACTTGGTTCCGGAAATTTAGCCTTGGAGGTAAGTGAAACTAAGCGTCGCCTTAGTGCAGTGATTTCGAGCGCTGTTAAATATTGAGAAAATATCTCTTCAAGCGCCAAACTACTTATTGAATGGAGTAATGCCAATTCATCTGAGTTAAATGGTGATGCGGCAAACTGCCATAAAACTGTTCGCAACTTATCATCGCTATGAAATGAAACTCCATGATCGCAGCCCTTCAGTACTCCAGAGCTATCAACAAGTAAGTGCCCATATTTACGATCTGTATTATTAATTATCGCATCAAATAATGCTAACTTTCTTAATTGCGGATCGCTGCTCTGTCCGAACTCAACAACATCAATATTTTCGTCAATATCAATCCATTGCTGAACCATACCCAAGCCAAACGGTCCATCTCTTAGTGCGGTATATGGCACTAAATTAAGTTCTGAAAGGTAACTAATGAGATAAGCAGAGTATTCACGACTAGCAAGATTCCCATCCTGAAAATCCCAAAGTGGACGTTCTCCAGCAATTGGCTTATAGATCACATGTTGTATTGGATCACTATCCTTGATGTGCGCAAGTAAAGTTGCATTTGAAGCGTCGACTAATCTGCCTTTAATAACTAACTCACCGGTATCTATTAAATGGTTCTTGGTAATCATCTTCTATATCCATTTGCTCTTGGGCATAAATGACCCCGCGGATCGATTGGTAAACCACAGAATGGACATGCTGGTCGACCTGCATTAACAATAGACTTAGCACGCTCACAAAAACCCTTAACTTGATCAATTCTAAGTGTGGCAATAATAAGATCTGGACCTGAATCCAAATCATCCAAAATTAAATCTTCGTCTTGCGATATAGCTTGAATGTTCACAAATACTAAATCTTTCTCCCAGGTAATACTTATGACGCCAACCTGAAAATCCTGATCGATTGGAAGTTCCATGGGTAGGTTGTCAACAACGGCAGCAGCGCTCAAATCTGCAGCAGTGGCTAATTTGCCACGTCGAAGCTCTCTAATCAATTCTTCGAATCGCTCCGTTAATGCTATCACTTGGGTTTTCTCCAAGGTCACTGAATTCAGTCCTTCACTTGATTTAACCTGAATGAAGAATTGACGCTCACCAGGTTCACCTATAGCACTAACGATGAATCTAGTTGCTGGTTGATGACGATAAATAACCCTTGGCATTTATCTTTGCCACCATTTCTTTATACTTGACAACGAATTACCGCCCCCAAGTTGGTTGTCTTTAAAGTTCTTAAAAATACCTTTCGAGATCTTGTAGTTGCTTTGAAGTAGGGTTGCTTTCGTTCTATCAATACTAAAGATAGTAAGCGAAGCGGGCTCTGCTACAAAGCTCTGAAACTTATCGATTGGCAAATTAAGCAGACTAGTTACCGCCATTTTAATTATGTCTCCATGAGTAATAATTAATATTGGACTTTTTTGATTCTTCAGATCCAAAATTGCTTGATCTACCCTTCGCCTCATCTGTCTAAAACTTTCGCCATCTGGAAATGTGAAGGTTGAGGGTTTGCTCTGTATATCTCGCCACCTTTTTTCGCGGCTCAATGCAGCAAGGCGCCTACCCGACCAGTTGCCATAATCCATTTCAATAAACCGTTCATCTATTTTAAAATCTAGGTCTGGATTTGCCTGCATAAAAGGTTCGATCGTCTGAATGCAACGAAGTAACGGACTTGAGTAGATTTTACTAAATTTTATGGATGAGAGATAAGGAACTAATAATCTAGATTGCTGCTGCCCCATTTTAGATAGGGCAACAGAATTGTCTCGGCCAGCCAAAATACCTTTGGTATTTGCCACTGATTGGGCATGGCGCAACATATATACAATCGGCATCTGAGAAGGTTACCGATATTTTTCACCTGTTGTTGCTAGTCTGCCAACCATGGAACGACGGAAATTAGGCGGGGTATCAATATCAAGACTTGGCCTGGGCACAATGACATGGGGCCGTGATACTGATGAAAACGAAGCTGCGCAACAACTCCAAGATTTTGTTGAAGCTGGCGGGAATTTAGTAGATACGGCTGCTGTATATGGAGATGGGGATGCCGAACGAGTACTTGGCGGATTTATTGGCACCTTAGTTAAACGTGAAGATCTATTTCTAGCCACAAAAGCTGGAATCAATTTCAAAGATGGAGCAAGACAAATTAGTAACTCTAGAAATGAGATGATCTCAGATTTAGATAGATCACTAAGTAGGCTTAATGCTGAATACGTAGATCTCTGGCAAGTTCATACTTGGGATAAAAGTACACCGTTAGAGGAAACCTTATCTGCGCTGGATTATGCAACCTCATCGGGTAAAGCGCGTTATGTTGGAGTTTGTAATTTTAATGGCTGGCAAATTGCAAGATCTGCCTCACTTCAGAATCCAATTTTTGGAAAAGCGGCGGTAACTACTGCGCAAAATGAGTACTCGCTACTAAATCGCAAGGTTGAAGAGGAAGTTCTGCCTGCAAGTGGTGCGCTAAACCTTGGCTTTCTTGCCTGGTCCCCTCTTGGTCGAGGAGTACTAACTGGTAAATATCGAGGTGGGGTTCCGTCCGATTCAAGAGGGGCATCGCCACACTTTGCTAATTTTGTTGAACCGTATTTATCTGAGCGAGCAAAACAAATTGTTGAGGCAGTATGTATAGCCGCTGATGGACTTGGTTACTCTCCACTTGAAGTGGCACTTTCCTGGGTTAGAGATGCACCCGGTGTTACCAGCGCGCTAATTGGTGCAAGAACTGGCGCTCAGCTACGTGGAATTTTAA
>Ga0214919_10010426_pt1 | contig 11774 bp, 16 predicted proteins | sample LL1503_MetaG_FD_177994 | JGI IMG/M metagenome (GOLD analysis project Ga0214919, IMG submission 177994) | Freshwater microbial communities from Lake Lanier, Atlanta, Georgia, United States - LL-1503 | ecosystem: Environmental > Aquatic > Freshwater > Lake | place: USA: Georgia | collected...
TTGGGGAGCAATATCTAGCATCTGATGGGGAACGAGTAGTTATTGGAGCTACTGAGGATCACGCTGTAAATGGTGTGGTTGATCTACAAGATCAGAATAAACTTGTAGAAGTAATTGGTCGCGCACCCAAACCAGCACCTTTGGAAAATCACCAATCGAGTGGAATTGGATGGTTTGAAGGCACAAGTTGGTCTACTTCGGATAATAGACATAAATTTTAAGTTATGGGAAAAACTTTAATTTTAGGTAAGGGATACATCGGATCAGAACTGGGAGGAAAACTACCGAATAGTTTGTGTGTGAGTCGTTCAATGTTGAACTATACCAGTGAATCACTCTTGTCGAGATATATCTACAAGAATGATATAGATACAGTTATAAATTGTGTAGGGTTTACTGGTCGTCCAAATATTGACGAAGCGGAAATCAAAAAGGAGGAGTGTTGGAATTTAAATGTTATTCTTCCTTTTAAAATTTCCAATTTATGCAAAAGATTGGAAATAGATTATATTCAGATTTCATCTGGGTGCATCTATGATGGATATGAAAAAGAATGGAGTGAGGAAGATCTTCCAAATTTTGGATTGTATAATGAGTCATCATTTTATTCCAAAACCAAACATGCATCGGAGACACTTAATGATTATGGTATGAATATTAGGATCAGAATGCCTTTCGGTGACGAACTTGCTGATAGAAATTATCTCAAAAAGATATTGAATTATAAAAATTTAATTGACTATAAAAATAGTAAGACATATATTTGTGACCTGAGTAGATTTTTGGGGCATGTATTGACCAATAATATTGGGATTAATTATGTCGGAAATTTAAATTTTGTAAATCCAGATGCTCTGTATACGAGAGAGGTTATTGACCTGATGAAGAAATTTGACTTATCAAATGATCAATGGACTTTTGTTGATATTAAAGAATTGAACATCAAAGCCCCGAGATCAAATTGTGTGCTCTCTATTGAAAAACTGGAGAGGCTATTCCCAGAATTTGAAATGAAATCAGAATCAGAAGCCTTGGAAGCTGCATTATCAAATTACTTATGAAAGGTATTGTTCTTGCTGGAGGTAAGGGTAGTAGACTGTATCCACTCACACACACGGTGAGTAAGCAATTGCTTCCGGTGTATAACAAACCCATGATTTATTATCCATTGGATACTTTGAAGAATATGGGAATTGTTGACATCATGGTAATTGTTTTTGATGAACTACAAGAGCAATTGTTCAAAAACCAATTGGGTGATGGGTCCAAATTTGGATTGAATCTATGTTATAAAATTCAGGAAAGCCCGAAAGGTCTTCCAGAAGCCTTTATCATAGCTGAAGATTTTATCGGTGATGATGATGTCAGTCTTATATTGGGTGATAATATTTTGGTATCCAATTATAAAATACCAAAGCTGACAAATTCTATTTTTACTTATAAAGTAAAAAATCCCTCATCCTATGGTGTAGCAGAAGTTACGGATGGGAAATTGATAAAATTGGTTGAAAAGCCAGAGAATTTTTTAAGTGACCAAGCAGTCATCGGGTTATATATTTTTGATAATCGAGCCGTCGAAATTGCAAAGAAATTAAAACCTTCGAATAGAAAAGAATTGGAGATTGTTGATCTTATAAAAGAAATCAATAAAATTGATAGCGTAAAAGTCAATGAATTTGAAGGTTTTTGGTTTGATTGTGGAACTCATGAGGACTTGATAGAATGTTCAAATTTGATAAGGACGATTGAAGATAGAACTAATAAAATTATAGGATTATATGAATAAAATTTACTTAATAACTGGTGGTTGTGGATTTATTGGGTCGCATATTATTGATGAATTATTACAAATAAAAGATTGTATAATTGTGAACATTGATAAAATGGGTGTTGGTTCAATGTTGGAAAATATAAAAGATTCTGTTGTCAACTATTTTATTGATATTAATTCAGAAGATATTTTTAATATCTTTGAAAGATATAGACCAGATTATGTCATTCATTGCGCGGCAGAGAGTCATGTAGATCGTTCGATTGAAGACCCTATGTTGTTCATTGATTCGAATGTCAGAGGATCTACAATGATCCTAGAAGCTGTTAAAAGATATGTCCCAAATTCTAGGGTGGTTCATGTATCCACTGATGAGGTCTATGGTCATCTAAAATTAGAAGATCTTCCGTTCACGGAAAAATCTGCAATATCTCCCAGATCACCATATTCAGCATCTAAAGCATCTTCTGATATGATTGCTTTTTCATACAAGGAGACTTATGGGTTGGATATAACTGTGACAAGATGTTGCAATAATTATGGACCCAGACAAAACTATGAAAAATTAATTCCAACAATTTTAAAATGTTTAAAATCTGGTGAGAAGATTCCAGTTTATGGGGATGGAAAGAATATCAGAGAATGGATTTATGTAAAAGATCACGCCAAAGCACTGGTGGAGATATTGCATAATCACTCAAATGTAAAACTTAGAAATATTTATGGACAAGAATTGTTGAGTAATTTACAACTAATCAATTATATTATCAAAGAATTCTTGAAGAGTTCTGACTACAATTTAGATGATTATATAAAATTTGTAGATGATAGAAAGGGGCATGATTTCAAATACGCAATGTCTAGTCTGTTTGATGATGTCGAAAGTTTAAAAAATCAGGTAAATTTCTCAGATGGAATAATGGATACCATCAAATACTATTCGAATAAATAAAAAAAAAATCCCATCCAATTGATTTTGGATGGGATTTTTTTGATATTTTAAACGCACAACACTTGGGCGATATGTTTCAAAATGAGTCATTGACTTAATATTATTTTCAGTATAAATAATACTGACATGGCAATTAAAACAGCTCCTAGAGCAAAACGTCGGGAAGTCAAAGTTAATGAAATTGAAACAGCTATTTCTGATAGCTTTAATAAAGTTGACTTCAAATTTAAAAAGAGAAGTTTTAAACTTACCGAGAAACAAAAAGAGTTGATCGCCATTATAAATGATCCCTCCATTAAAGTTGTTATTATTCAAGGTCCAGCGGGAACTGGTAAATCGTGGACTTCAGCTTATTGTGCAATGTCCATGATTAAAGAGCAGAAGTATGAAAAACTTCTATATGTTCGCGCTATGGTTGAAAGTGCCTCAAAATCAATGGGATATCTTCCGGGTTCTGAAGCTGAAAAAACTATGCCATACAATGCAATTGTGTTTGAATTGATTAATAAATTAATTGACGATAATGATCTTCCTAAAATTAAAAAAGCTGGATTGATCGAAACGATGCCTGTCAATCATGCCCGAGGACATACTTGGGATGACATGTTTGTTCTGGTCGATGAAACACAACAGATGGAAACTAAAGAAATTTTAACTGTTATGAGCAGGATAGGGGAGAATTCCAAACTCATTTTAGCTGGAGATAAAATGCAACCGGACATTAAGTGTAGTGGGTTTGAGAGTGTGTATAACGCATTTAACGATCAAGAATCTTGGGATAATGGTATCGCAACCTTTGAATTTGATGAAGATGATATCGTTAGATCTCAAATTTTGAAATTTATCGTCAAGAAATTTAAAACTATTAGTTGATTTTTCTTAAAAACCCAAAGTGTAATAGCTTCGGGTTATTTCTTTTCATTATGAGCTTTGGGGTTTTAGATCTAATTACAGGATTCCTCATCACTCGAACTAAATCAAAATCAGGATCTACTTGCTTTATCATACTTCTCAAGTAATGAGGTCGCCATTTACAGTTGACAAGTTTTATTTTTATGTTACATTTTACTAAATGAAAATTAAAAATGTTCAGCCAATGAAAGGCTTCTATGTGGATACTGATGAACCAGATTATTATCAGTATATTAGATATGGAAAAAATAATTGGATGGTTCGCATGGGGGAGAGTTATGAAGGATGTTATGGCGTAGAAGGAGAGCTTGAAAATCTATTTCAAGAATACATGAGGTTTAATGCTGATTGACTTTTGAATTTTTTCTGATAAATTAAATTTATGCGTATTAGTATATCTGGAAGTGCCTGTGTTGGGAAGTCAACTTTAGTGGAATCGTTCAAAAGACGTTGGCCAATGTATGCTTATCCTCAAAAAACCTATAGGGATATTATTAGTGAAAATGATTTATCTCATTCTTCAAATACAAATGAAGATACTCAATTATTGATTTTGGATTGGATGTTGAAAGAGCAAGAGAAATTCCCTTCTGGGAGCAAGGTCATCTACGACAGATGTGGCTGGGATAACCTCGCATATACTTTACAAGGAAATTCAAATGACTTAATTTCCGATGAAGTCACCGCAGCGACAATTTCATTAGTTAGGGAATCCATGAAAGGTCTTGATATTATTTTCTGGCTGAAGAGAGATCCAAATATTAAGATAGTTAATGATGCAATGCGGGATACCGACCCAGCTTTCTTACAACAAACTGATCAAATTTTTGAAGACCTGATGCATCAATATTGTGAGAATTTGGAATCTGATATCTTCTATCCGAAAGAAGATTCGCCATTGATTATTCAAGTAGAAGGAGTAGATTTAGATAGTCGTATTGCTTTCATCGCAGAATTCATTGATCGTAATGGCAATCTTATTGAAACAGAAACAAGCATTCTAGATCCACAGAATTTGGATATCCTTGAACAAATGATTAAGGATCAAGAAGGTCAAAAACTTTCAGAAGATCAATTGAATGCAGTGATGAAAAAATTAAAATATTAATATATGGAAAAAATTGGAATAGGAATTTTGACCTTCAACAGAATTAAAGGTCTTAAAAAATTAGTAGACTCTATTAAGTATAGGAATGATTGTGAATTAGTCATTATTAATGACGGTAATCCATTTTTGATTGATGGATATAATTATTATGTTCAAGATAACGAAAATAATATTGGAGTTGCTAAATCCAAAAATAAAGCACTTAAACATCTATTATCTTTGAAATGTGATCATATCTTCTTAATTGAAGATGACATTTATATCAAAGATCCACAAGTGTTCGAAAAATATATTGAAGCATCCAGAGTTTCGGGTATTCAACATTTTAATTATTCTCAACATGGAATGATGAATAAGACATTTGATGGTAATTCTACACCAAATCCAAGAACAATTATTGATTATGGTTCAGTAAAGGTTCCACTTTATCCTCATTGTGTTGGAGCATTTTCATATTATTCCAGAGAATGTCTAGAAACTGTTGGTCTGATGGACGAAAATTATTTTAATGCCTGTGAACATGTCGATCACACTTTGGAAATCATAAAAGCTGGGATGCATCCACCATTTTGGTATTTTGCCGATATTGAAAACTCATGGGAGTATCTGGGGGATGAAGAATGGAGTTTGAAGCAGTCTACGATCTCGTCAAAAAATGATCATAAGGAAGTAGTTCAAAAGGCTGATCGAGTCTTCCTAGCGAAGCATGGGTGCCTTCCGGGACAAATTCCATTGACTTATGAAGATGGTGTGGTAGAGTCGATCAAATCAATTAAGAAAACATATGGATCTACAAACAATAGGATTTAAACATAAAACAGACAAGTCTGGAAGTAATTGCGGAACTCACACATTTAATGGAAAGACTCTATTAGATAACTACAGCAGATTTTTTGAACCACTCAGAAATGAATCTATTAATTTATTAGAAATTGGTATATTGGATGGTGGTTCTCTAAAAACATGGGAAGAATATTTCCCAAATGCCAAAATATCAGCATTGGATATTGACCCATCAAAAATTGAATATAAAACAAACCGAACCAATATATATATTGGATCTCAAGATGATCCAGAACTCATTCAATCATTGAAAAACGATAATCCTGAGAAATTTGATGTTATATTAGATGATGCAAGTCATATCAATAGATTGACTATAGCATCTTTTGAATTATTGTTTTCTCACCTAAAACCGGGAGGGTTGTATATTATTGAGGATACTTGTTGTGCCTACGGATTGGATGAATATCCAACATTCATAAGTGATGTAAAAACTTGGCCGGGGATGAATTATAATAGAGAAGATGTCTCATTTGAGAATAGAAGATCTCAGATTGATCAATTTTTATATCCCAAAATAAGAGATATGGATATGAAGTTTGGGGATATATTTGCTTTTCACTTTTTCTCCGAGACTTTAATCATAGAGAAAAATAAATAATGAACACATTTAAAACTAGGACTGAATTATTGCAATTAATTGAGCCGAACTCTAATATTTTAGAGATCGGAGTTTTTGAGGGTAGTTTTTCTAAAGAATTATTATCTACCACCCCCAATGAATTATATCTTGTTGATATCTGGAGCGGGGGTTGGGGGTCGGGTGATAAAGATGGAAATAACCACACACACATCCATGATATGGAGAATGTATATCTTTCCTTATACGAAACATATAAGGAATTGCCAAATGTTCATGTGATCAGATCTTCATCCGAATCTTTCTTGAAAAATATGAAAGAGAATATACTAGATGTAATTTATGTAGATGGTGATCATGATGAACATGCTGTATATAATGATATGAAAAATTCTTTTGATATCATTAAAGATGGTGGGTGGCTCATGGGGCATGATTATCATCATCAGATCAAGAGATCAGTTGATAGATTTTGTTCAGATTGTAAACAAGAAATATCATATGTTGCTATGGATGGATGTCCATCATTTGCAATTAAAGTAACGAAATAATAATATGGACCTGACTCTACTATCATGTAATTTTAATACTCCGAATTTGATTTTAAACCTTTTAAAAAGTTTAAAATTAACATCATCAGAAACACCAGAGGTATTGATAATCAATACCTCGACCGTAGAAGAATGCGAATTACCTCTCCAACTGGATGGAATTCCATATTATAACGCTAAAGGATATTCACATGGAGATGCGGTAAATTTGGCATTTGAAAAAATAAAAAGTCGATATATTCTCTTGGTCGATTCTGATGTTTTATTCTTGAAAGATTTCAAGCCAGTATTTGAAAAATTCAAATCTTCTGGAGTGGCTTTAATGGGTAAAGTTGTAGGGGATTGTGCTGGTAAATCTTTATATCCTAGAGTTGAACCTTGGTATTGTTTTATAGATTTGGGGCAGCTTAAAGATCATAATATAACTTTTTTCGATTCCGATAAAGCACAAAAAAGTAAAAATATGGATAGGATTTATGATGTGGGATCTACGATGTTTGAAGATGTTACGAATAAAGATTTATTGATTGGAGATGTTGATTTAGAAAATAAGTATTTTAGACACTATGGTGGCATGTCTTGGAGGATGCAAAAATACAACCCGAATGATGTCGATACTGATATTGATTTTGGGGGGACGCACCCACATAAACAATTATGGGATATTGGGATGAGGGTCAAACATCAATATGATCAAGATGTAGTATATTTAAATAATATAGATATAAAAAACACATTCAAATGAGTAATATATTATATTGTATTGTGGCGCATGATATTAAAATTATCGAATATTGTGAAAAAACCGAAAAATACAAACCCCTACCCAATTATAAATATATTTTAGTTGGCAATCAGGATAAAGATTATTCGAATGAATATATAATTCAGGCAGATTTACTGCCAGATAATATCGAAAAGTTTAATAATTACTTGGCATACACAGCATGGTGGGCAGTGGGTAAAAATTTGATGGGTGATATACATGAAGATTATGTATTTTTTCTAGAATACGACTCTGATATAGTCAATATTGATAAACTTTCTCTCATGGAGAATTATATCACTTCATCAGAAATTGAAGTTTTTGGAACAGATTCACTCCCAACAACTACATGTTTTGTAAATGATGATAATTTTATGGTTAAACTTTTGGGCTATAAAGATTCTGGATTCTGGATGGTCACAAACAATATATGTTTTAGTAAAAATGCTTTAATACAATTTATAAATGATCCAATTTTATTGGAAGTGTTTAATATATTAGGTAATGGAGTCGGGACTGGTCATGAATTGGAAAGATATACTACTCTATATTGTGCCAGTAGAGGGTTGACATTCGGAATCATTGAGCCTAAATGTTTTGAGCATATCGCAATGGATAGTCATAACACACAAGGTAGGTTTCATATATATGAAACATTTAAAAATAATTTATAATGAGAAAATATTTAATATCGTTTGCCACCCCCCAATTCAAAGATAAGCAAAATTCACTTAATGATAGTGCTAATGACAAAGGATTTACAGATATTATCTCGTATAGTCAATTAGATTTAGGTGATGAGTTTGTGAAAGATTTTGGAAATATTTTAGATTACCCCAGAGGATATGGATGCTGGTCGTGGAAATCCTTTATAATAAAAAAGACTTTAGATTTGTGTGATGATGGGGATATTATTCTTTATCTAGATTCATCTAATTTAATTTTAGAAAATTTAGACTTTTTATTCGAAAAGTGTTTTTTGGATGAAATTGTTCTATTTGAAAATCGAGATGGAAGTCCTGATAATAAACCTTGGACTAATAAACCTTGGACTAAAAGAGATTGTTACACTTTGATGAATTGTGATGACTCCGATTATTGGAATGGGAAACAAGTAAATGCCACATATCAACTATATAAAAAGAGTTCCACCGCGCTAAAATTTGTAGAAGAATTTTATAATGCGTCCAGAAATATTAACATAATATCAGATTTGGATAATATCACTCTTGAAAATTTTCCAGAATTTATGGACCATCGACATGATCAGTCTATTTTATCTCTGCTTGCTATAAAGTATAATATAACACTATTACCAGACCCTTCAAATTCTGGAAATTTGGACAACAATAGAAAATTTCCACAACTTTTTAACCATTGCAGATAATATGAGTTCTGTTTATATTAAAACGATTGGCGGGCTGGGTAATCAATTATTTCAAGTTGCTGCTGGTGCTTCATATGCATATGCCACCGCGAAAGGGTTTTATATAGACGATTCTCAATGGTTTGGTCATCAGGGTGTGTCGTGCGCTGAATATAAACATAACATTTTTCAAAATTTTAAATACAAGGAATCACCAACCGAGAATTGTTATACTTTAAAGGAGAAAAAATTTAATCATTCTATTATTCCATACTACAAAGAAGACGTAATTCTAAGCGGTTACTTCCAATCCTTGAAATATTTCACAGATTACCCACAAGAATTCAAAAATACTCTGGTCTTTCCTAAAGTCAAAACAGACTTTTTGGATAAAAATAATGTGGCATTTCATATTCGAAGAGGTGATTATCTACAGTTTAGAAATGTTCATTATGTGTGTGACACTGAATATTTCGATAAATGTTTTGATATGTTTAAAGGATACCAAATCAATGTTTTCACAGATTCACCTGAATATGTTTTGGAAGAATTCAAACATCAAGAATTCAACCTAATTCAAACAAGTTCTGAATTAAATGACTTGACTTTGATGAGTCTCCATGACAATATGGTGATCAGCAACAGCAGTTTCTCATGGTGGGCGAGCTTCTTGGGTAAGAAGAAAGAAAGAATTATTTCACCTTCCAAGTGGTTTGCTGATGGACGAGAAGCAACAGACATTTTTAGAGATGAATTTATCCGAATTTGAAATGAACCTAATTGATTTACCGGAACTATCAATAATTATCCACTATCGAAGAGATTGTGAAGATCGAGAATTTAATCTCAAAACTTTACTGAAGTTTATAGATGATCATTTTACGGTTAATGATATTGTTCTTGTTAATGATGACAAGGAATTTGAAAAGTCTCTGAAATTAATCATTCCAGAAGTGATCAATAATGTCAAGCTTATGTTCGTTGAAAATGATGATGAGTTTATGAAAAGTTACTCATTTAATCGGGGGGCTGAACATGCTACCGGAAGTGTTTTTGCTTTTTGGGATGTTGATGTATTGATTGATCCAAAATATATCGAAAAATCTTATAATATAATTGTGGATGGATTATATGACCACGTATATCCATTTAATGGATATTTTGTAGCAGTCGAAAAACTAACATTTCCTAAATTTCTCCCTAAATACGATTTTGAATTTCTCTTAGGTGAATTACAAGACAGGACATTGGGATATCATAATGAATATGTTGCTATAGGATCTAACATATCTCCGGGTGGTTGCAATCTCATATCCAGAAGTGCGTTTAATAAAATCGGAGGATATGATGAAAGATTTATTGGATGGGGATTTGAAGATACAGATTTCATCCAAAGATCTAGAAAGGTCAACAAAGTTATTCATTTGGATGATTTTGATGCTATATGCTGGCATCTGCATCACGATAACTCAAAGAGATTGGAAAATCCCCACTACCAAAACAACATACAAATCTATAACGAGAATAATTTAAAATGATTGAAGAATATATAGACAAAACATTAAACGGAAAAGGTGATTCAGATCAACATTTGATGACACTTTTTAGTATTGCATTAGCGTGTAGGGGAAAGAACTATATTGAACTTGGAGTCAGAACCGGAACCACCACCAAACCCATTTTAGATGCTGTTATTAGAAATGGAGGTTTTTTACATTCGGTTGATATTGGACCTTCACCGTTTTCTGGGAAAAATCAAAATATATGTAATTCTTTCCATTCATACTATCAAATGGACGCCATCGAATATCTTCTACAAATAGAATCTTGGATAGAAAAAGGCTATGAAAGACCATCATTTGTTTACATTGATGACTGGCATTCTTACGATCATGTAAAAAAAGAATTGGAAATTCTTGATAGAATTGTATCCCCATCTACAATCATCCTAATTCATGATCTGATGTATGGTAATACTCAACCGTTCTACCATACCGATTTAACTCTCAAAGACGGGCAGTGGGCCAATGGTGGGCCGTATCGGGCAGTTGCAGAACTCAACCCACAATTCTGGGAGTTTTCCACATTGCCTTGGAATAATGGACTAACAATTTTAAGAAAGAAATATAGTAATAAGTATGCTCAACGTTAATTTATTCGATAATAACTTCGCCTCAACATTTGACAGCTTGGGGTATGTCACAAGCACGATGGATTACAAACCTAAAGGTATTGTATGGTTAGATAAATTGATGAAATATGATGGTATTACTGTTTTCACCGATTGGTATATTGACAGTGATATTGTTGATAAAGTAGAATCGAGATTGAAAATATTTTGGCTATTTGAACCAAGAGCTTTAGCAGAATCTGGGGGGGTTTATAAAAATACTTATAAACAAATTGTGGAAATTGAAGACAAGTTTGATTACATTTTGACCTATGATGAAGAATTATTGAAAAGATCGCCCAAGTATTTGAAATATATTGTAGGCCAGAGTAGAATTCCTGATGAAGTTGCTAAAATATATCCAAAAACTAAAGGAGTTTCGATGATTGCTTCTTGGAAAAGGGATACAGAGGGTCATAAATTGAGACATCAAATTATTCATGAACTTCAACCAAAATATAATTTTGATGTTTGGGGGTCAGGATACAGACCATTCGAAAATAAATTGGAAGCACTCAGAGATTATCAATACAGTATTTGTGTGATGAATAGTTCGGCTGATAACTTCTTTACAGAAGTATTGTTGGATTGTTTTAGGGTTGGGACTATTCCAATTTTTTGGGGATGCCCGAATATCAATGAATATTTTACTAGTAATGGGATGATTGAATTTGAAAACATCAAAGAGCTTGATAATGTTTTGAGTAAAATTAAATACGTCAAGGAAAAATATTCACATTATGATATTGATGATA
>Ga0214919_10010427_pt1 | contig 11774 bp, 5 predicted proteins | sample LL1503_MetaG_FD_177994 | JGI IMG/M metagenome (GOLD analysis project Ga0214919, IMG submission 177994) | Freshwater microbial communities from Lake Lanier, Atlanta, Georgia, United States - LL-1503 | ecosystem: Environmental > Aquatic > Freshwater > Lake | place: USA: Georgia | collected 2015-03-15
GGCGTCGCCCATGACGAGTTCCGTCTTCGCCTTCGAATCTTTCAGGTAGGTGAACGTGCTCGTCGCGAGCCGCGCCACGTCGTCGTTGATCTCGTAGAAGCGGAAGGTGTCGCCTTGGCGGCCCCAGGAGGCCAGCGTGCCGGACCCCAGGCCGACGGCGCCGACCCGGCGGCCGCCCTCGGGCTTGTACGTGCGGAAGAGTCGGCCGATGCCGCTGGTCGAAGTGTAGTAGCTCGTCGGATCGGTGCGGCGTTCGGCGCTCTGGTACTGCAGGCCGTGGATCGTCGCGCCGTGCTGGAGCGTCAGGTGATGGCGCGTCGGGTCGCTTTTGTCGCTTTCGGTCACCTTCAGGACGCCGTAGAAGCCACGGGTCACGCTCAGGGCGCCGCGAAGCGAGGTCGTGGCGACGTCGGCAAGGCCGTAACCGAGCGCGGCCAAGGCGAGGAAGGGGACGGCCCAGGCCCAGCGGGCCTTGCCGTGCCTTAGCGGAACGGACGGATCCTGACGGAGGACGAGGATCACCAGGGCCGCGGTGAGGAAGAGCGCGAGGTGCAGCTCGAAGTAATCCGGGAACACGAACGGCGCCACCAGCGCGACGAAGAGGCCGCCGACGGCGCCACCGGCGGAGATCGACAGGTAATAGCCGGTCAGGCGGCTGGCGCCCGGGCGGAGGCGGAAGACTTCGCCGTGGCAGACCATGCAGGCGACGAACATCGTGCCCAGGTAGAGCGAGGCGAGCGGGGTGATGTTCGGGTGCGACTCCGCGGTGTAGAGGTTGTACATGACCGCTCCGAGGAGGCCGACGAGCAGCGGGAGCCAGAAGCCTCGGTGATACCAGCGCGGGCTGTCGAAGCTGATGATGAAGGAAAGGAGGTAGAGGCTGAGCGGCAGCACCCAGAGGAAGGGCACGACGGCGATGTCCTGGCAGAGCTTGTTGGTGATCGCGAGCAGGAGCATCACGCCGCAGGCGGGCAGGGCGAACCAGAGCAGTTTGCGGCTGGTCGACGGGATGTCCGCACCGTCATCGGTGACGACGGCTTTCGTGTCGGCCCCGGCGCTATGCCAGACCTTGTAGCCGCACCAACCTGCGAGGCCTGCGTACAGGGCGAGGCCGACGGACCACCATTGGGCCTGGGCCTGACGCGCGAGCTGCGGCTCGAGGACGAACGGATAGATGAGGAGCGCGAGGAGCGAGCCGATGTTCGAGAGGGCGTACAGGCGGTAAGGGGACACCCCGGGGTTGGCCTTGCTGAACCAAGCCTGCAGGAGCGGGCCGGTGGCGGAGAGCACGAGATAGGGCAGGCCGAGGCAGGCGAGGAGGAGCAGCAGGATATGTCCGGCGGCATGCGAGCCGTCGGTGGGCTTCCATTGGTCGCCCGGTGTGATCGGCAGCAACGCGACCGCGAGCGCCAGCAGGCAAAGGTGGGTGATGACCTGGCGGCGCGGGGTCAGGCGGCTGATGCTGAAGTGGGCGTAGGCGTAGCCTCCGAGCAGCAACACCTGGAAGAAGAGCATGCAGGTCGTCCAGACCGCGGGGCCGCCGCCGAACCAGGGGAGGATGAAGCGCGCGATCAGCGGCTGGACGAGGAAGAGCAGGCAAGCTCCCCAGAAGATGGTCAGGCTGAAGGCGAACATGGCGGGGTATGGTTGGAACCCCGCGAAGACGCGAAGGTTGGGGTAAAGAACCCCTAGGCCCGCCCAAGACCGCTGGCAATCCCCATCAGGCCCGCGGACGGAACCGGAGCACCAAGGACTCGTACCCGAGCTTCCGTTCGTAGGAGTGCTCGGTCTCGGTCCGTTCTTCCGCCGAGACGATTTCCAGCGAGCCGACGAGCTCGACGCACTTGTGCAGCAGGGTGCGGAGGAGCAGGCGGGCGTGCGGGGCGCCGAGGCAGAGGTGTTCGCCGAAGCCGAAGGACAGATGCGGATTCGGTTTGCGGTCGATCTTGAAGACGTCGGCTTCGGGGAAGGCCGCCTCGTCGCGGTTGGCCGAAGCCCAGCCGAGCGAGACGCGGCCGCCGGCAGGGACGGTTTCGCCGTGGACGGAAGTGGCGACGGGGCACACGCGGCCGATGTGCGTCAGCGGCATGAAGAAGCGGAAGAACTCCTCGCTCGCGAGCGTGATGCGCTTCGGTTCCGCGCGGAGGTACTCGAGCGCTTCCGGATTGGCGGCGAGATGGCCGAGGGCGCAGCTCACCGTATGGATGATCGTGTCGCGACCGCCCGCGAAGGCCAGGTTGGCGAAGCCCATCATCTCCTCGCGCGACAGCGGGCGTCCGCGGAAGCTCGCCTGTGCGAGCGCGCTGAAGAAGCAGCGGCCCGGCTGCCGGCTCACGGCGTCGAACTTGCGGGTGAGGTAATCTTCCAGCTCGACGCCTTTCTTGAGGCCGCCGCGGACGCGGAAGACGTGGATGCCCCAGCCGATCCACGTGTCGGCTTCGGCTTCGTCGGTATCGAGCAGGTAGGTGAGGGCGCGCGCCTGGAGGGGCAGGGCGAGGCCGTGGACGACCTCCACCGAATCACGGGCGAGGGCGTCGCGCAGCAGGCCTTCGATGAGCCGCTCCACCTGCGCGATCATCGCGGGGTCTTTCGGACGGTCGAAGAACGGTTCGACGATCGCCCGATACTCCGTGTGTTCCGGCGGGTTGGTCTCGATGGGCAGCTGACGCATCGAGCGGGCCTCTTCCTCGGAAGGAATCGGGACGCGGAAGGGGGCGTCGGAGCTGTAGGTCTGCCAATCCTTGGCCGCCTGCCGGACGTCGGCATGGCGGAGGATCATCGGGATCGCTTCGCCTTGGAATGCGTAGCGGGCGACCGGTCCGGCTTCCCGCTTCGCCTTGAAGGGGTCGGACGGCTTGTGGCCGAAGGGACATTTGCCGCCGAACATGGACTTATTTCTCTTCGAGTTGCTGTTCGAGCCAAGGCGCGATGCGTTCGGCCCAGAGTCGGGCATGTTCGCGCAGGCCCGGGCCGCTGAAGTGCACGCCCTTGCCGCCGCGTTCGCGGAGTTCGCCCTTGAGGGCATCGCTGTCGGGTCCCGGAAGGGCGAGGCCGGACTTCCAGAGCGCGGCTTGCGCCTCGCGGATGTCGGTCGAAGCTTCGTCGCCGGGCACGTGGTAACTGACCTGCGCCACGAACCAAGGCGCGTCCCAGCCGGCGGCCTGCCGGGAATCGCGGATGATGCGGCGGAGGTACGCCTCGTAAAGGGAGCCGGGCAGGGTGCGCGTCGGGTCTTTCTGGTTGGCGTCGCTTTCGCCCTGATGCCAGAGCACGGCGCGGAAACCGCGGGGGCCGAACTGCTGCTGGCGGCTGACCAGCGTCGTGAAGGCGACGCCGTTGCTCTCCCAGCCTCCGTCGGGCAGCTGGCGTACGCGATAGACGAGCGTCGGCGGCGCAGGGAAGGGGACGCCGGAGGGCAGCCATTCGCGGACGCTGGTCGCGCCGATGCCGATCGGGATGAAGCCGATGGGCACGCCGAACTTTTCGGCGAGGATGTCGCCGAGCGGAGGCATGAAACTGCCGCCCGTGCCGGAGGCGCCGCGTTGCGGATCGTCGGCCGGGTGCCAGTTGAGGCGGTCGAAGGAGGAGACCATGCCCGACTTCGCCTTCTGCTTCTCTTCGCCGTGGTTGGCCGAGTTGGATTGTCCGGCCACCAGGAAGACTTCGCCGACGCCGACATGGGCGACGACGCATTCGGCCAACGTCTTGCCGCCTTGGGTCAGACGCGCCTCGCAGCGATACCACCCTCCGGACGGCTTGGTGATGAAGGTGTCGAAGGTGCTCTGCGCCGTTGTCTTGACCGTTCGCCATTCGCCTTTTCTTTTGCTGCCGACCAGTCGGATCTCCACCTGCGCGCCCGGGGCGTCCTTCACCGAGCCGGTGATCCTCACGCTGCCCTCTTTCCTGAACTGTCGTTGGAAGACCTGATAGTCGGTCGGCGAGGTGAGCGAGAGCTCCGGCGCTCCCTCCAGCAGGAGAGGCGCGACCGCGAGCAGGAAGGAAAGGAGCCTCATCATTTCTTCTTCGCCTTCTTCTTGCCGCCTTCGGCGCCCGGGGCCGGGAGCACGTGGGCGCGCTCGGCCCAGGCCTGCCAGAGCGCGGCGAGTTCCTTGGCCTTCTCGGGCTGGCTCTGGGCGAGGTCGTGCAGTTCCGTACGGTCGGTCTTGAGGTCGTAGAGTTCCCAGGCGCCGTTGCGGCCTTGGCGGACGAGCTTGAGGTCGCCTTGGCGGACGGCGGCGTTGCCTTCGTGTTCCCAGAAGAGCGCCTCACGTTCGATGGGCTTATCGGCGAAGGCCGGCACGAGGCTGCGGCCTTCCATCGGCAGGATCGGCTTGCCGTTGAATTCCTTCGGGTAGGTCGCGCCGGTGACTTCGACCACCGTCGCCATCACGTCGATGAGATGGCCGGGTTGGCGGCGGAACTCGTCCTTGGCCGCGATGCCGGCGGGCCAGTGCGCGATGAGCGGCGTGGCGATGCCGCCTTCATGGTTGAAGTGCTTGTAGAGGCGGAACGGGGTGTTCTCGGCGTAGGCCCAGCTCTCGCCGCAATACCATTGCGACTTTCCAGTGCTCGGGTCGCCTTCGGTCCGGCCCTTGGCGCCGCTCTCGGCGTTGCCCCCGTTGTCGCTCATGAAGAGGATGAGGGTGTTGTCGAGCACGCCGCGCTGCTTGAGGCCCGTGACGAGGTCGCCGATGGACTTGTCCATGCGGTTCACCACGGCGGCGTAGGTGGCCATCAGATGGTCGAAGCGTTGCTGCTCTCCGGCGGGGATGTCCTTCCAGGCTTTGATCGCATCGGGCATCGGCGAACTGGCCCACTGCTTGTCGATCAGGCCCATTTCCAACTGGCGGGCGTAGCGGCGGGCGCGGACCTCTTCCCAGCCGAGCCGGTACTTGCCGAGGAACTTCTCGATGTCGGCCTTGGGCGCCTGGAGCGGGAAGTGCGGGGCGTTGTGGCAGAGGTGGAGGTAGAACGGTTTCTTCGCCGCCACGGCTTCGTCGATGAACTTCAGTCCGTAGGTCGTCCAGAGGTCGGTGGTGTACCAATCCTTGGGCAGGCGCGGGTCGTCGTTCGCGATCTTCTCGCCGTCGAGGAAGAGTTCGGCCCGCGGGGCGTCGGCGAAGTAGAAACCGCCGGCGGCGGCATTGAGGCTGCGGTCGAAGCCGCGCGACTTCGGGGTGACGCCTTGGTTCTGTCCGACGTGCCATTTGCCCGTCATCGCGGTGAAGTAGCCGGCCGGCCTGAGCACTTCGGCCATCGTCACGCAGCTGTCGTTGAGGTGGCCGACGTAGCCGGGCAGCTTCTGGTTCTCGACCATGTGGCCGACGCCGGCCTGGTGGGAATAGACGCCGGTGAGCAGGGCGGCGCGGGTGGGGCAGCAGCGGGCGGTGTTGTAGAACTGGGTGAAGCGCAGGCCGTTCTTGGCGAGCGCGTCGAGGTTGGGCGTGGGGATCTCGCTGCCGTAGCAGCCGAGGTCCGAGTAGCCCATGTCGTCCACGAGGATGATGATGATGTTGGGTTTGCCGGCGGCGGACGCGCCGATGCAACCGGCGACGAGGGCGAGCAACAGGCGGAGCGTCTTCATGGGAGATTATTTGGCGTCTTCCTTGGCGGCCTTCCCGGACTTCTTCGTCGGCGGGCGGAGCTCGTCGGAAGTCCAGGAGTTCGGGTGGTCGGCGAACTGCTTGCGGATGCCAGCGACGAACTTCGCGTCGACCGGCGAGCCGTTATGCTCCCACTCGCGGCGGACATAGGTGAGGACGCCGGCGATGTCTTCGTCGCTCAGCATGCCCATCGGAGGCATCGTGAGGTCCCAGGTGCGGTTGCCGACCTTGACCGGGCCGCCGAGACCATTGAGGACGATGCGAGCGGTCACGTCCGGCTTGCCGAGAACCCAGTCGCTGTCGACGAGCGGAGGGGCGAGGCCGTCGAGGCCGTAGCCGTGCGGCTGGTGGCAGGCCGCGCAGAGGTTGGTGAAGGTGACCTTGCCCTTCTCGAAGAGCATCTGCTGTGCCTTGGTGAGCGCGACCACCTTGGGCGGGGCGGGGGCGCCGGGCTTGCCGACCCAGGCCAGGCGGGCGGCGACGCTTTCGAGATTCTTGAGGGCGTTCGCCTCGGTGACGGCTTTCTTGAGCTTCGCGAGCGCGGCCGGTTCGGCGTTCAGCCAGACCGTCTTGAGCGGCACGGCTTTCTTCGTCTTCGGGTCGCGGGTGGACTGGTCCAGACCGCGGAGGATGGCGGCGCGGAGGTTGGTGCGGTCGCCGAGGCTGGCCGCGATGTCGAGCATGCCTTCGATCGGTCCGGCCTTGCCGGCGACGGCGATGAGGGCGGCGAAGCCTTCGAGCACCGGGCCGGTCTGCCGGAGGTTCTTGACCGAGCCCAGCGCGGCGACGGCCTTGGCGAGGGCGACTTCGCGCCCGCGTGCGCCGGTCAGCGCGCCTTCGCGGACGAGGGCGTTGTCGCCATGGGCGGCGAGGAGCTCGGCGAGCGCCTTGTCGGCGTCGGGCAGGTTGGCGGCGGAAAGGCGGATCGCGAGGTGGGAGAGCACGAGGATCTCCGGCTCGTCCTTGATCGCGCAGAGCTCGGCGAGCATCTCGGCGGGCGCGATGCGGACGGCGGCGGCGCGGACCTGGGCGTCGGCGTCCTTGAGGGCGAGGCGGACGTCTTCGGGGCGGGCGGCGGCGAGTCCGTCAAGGGACCAGAGCGCGTGGAGCCGCGTGGTGGCGGGGGTCTTCGGGTCGGCCAGCAGCGCGCCCAGGGCGGGGGCGGCCTTGAGGTCGCCGGCTTCGACGAGCAGGCGCTGGGCCGTGTCGCGCACCCAGCCGTTGGGGTGGTTCAGGAGCTTCACGCGTTCGGCGGCAAGGCTCGGGATCTTCGTCGCGCGCGGCGCAGGCTGGTCGTCGCGGACGATGCGCCAGATGCGGCCGCCGCTGACGGGCAGCTCGAGGTGGCGCGCCTTGATGTTGGCGATGAGGTAGTGCGTGAGGAAGGCCGGGTGCTGGAGCATGCCGCGGTAGAGGTCGACGACGTACAGCGCGCCATCGGGTCCGTTGGCCATCATGACCGGGCGGAAGCGCTCGTCGGTGGACGTCAGGAACTCTTTTTCTTCATAGGCATTGGCGCCCGTGAGCATGCCGTCCTTCTCCGCGATCGTGACGCGCTTCACCAGGTTGGACGAAGGCTCCGGGATGAACGCGTTGCCGCGGAACTCGGCGGGGAAGGCGTCGCCGCGGTAGATGGCGGCGCCGCAGGTGGAGGTCGCCGCGGCAAGGGTGCCGTCGGCGCGGAGGGTCTTGGCGTCGTAACCGCGGTTCACGCCCGGGGTCGGATGGGAAGGGTAGACGGACTGGTCCTTGATCACCTTGTTGTTGATCCCGATCGCGTCACGGAGGAGCGGATTGCGCGCGTAAGCGGCGGCCGGCAGGAGGTCGGCGCGGAGGAGGTCGGAGTTGTAGTTGTAGAACAGGCGGCCGGCGTCGTCCTGGGTGAGGCCCCATTGCCCGCGGCCGAGGCCGGGGCCTTTCTGCCAGGCGCCGTTGGTCAGCTTGAAGCTCGTGCCGTAGTTCGCGGCGTAGATGCGGTTGTCCATCGCCCACGTCGGCGTGTTGGCCATGTGTTCGGGCTGACCGCCGAAGGTGCCGAAGTCGGAGGCGACGAGGGTCTTCTCGTCGGCGACGCCGGTGCCTTTCGTGTCGCGGCAGAAGAAGAGGTTGGGTGGTTCGGCGATGAAGGCGCCGCCTTTGACGGCCATCACCCCGCGCGGCATCACCAGGTTGTCGAGGAAGGCCGAAGCCTTGTCCATGCGGCCGTCGCCGTCGGTGTCGGTGAGCAGCGAGACGCGGCTGGTGGGCTCCTTCTCGGTCGTGCCTTCGAGGTCGCGCATGTAGCTGCGCATCTCGACGACGAACATCCGACCTTGGTCGTCGAAGCTGATGGCGACCGGCGATTCGATCATCGGCTCGCTGGCGACGAGTTCGATGCGGAAGCCGGGAGGGAGCTTGAAGGTCTTGAGTTCCTCCTCGGGGGACAGCGGAGCGGGGGCGGGCAGGTTGAACTTCAGGGTGACTTCGGCCGGTCCGGCGTTGCCCTTGTTCAGGGCGAAGGCGGACGTAGCTCCGACGAGCAGAGCTAGGGCGGCAAGCGGGGTCTTCATGCTGGTTCCAAGACAGCCCAAACCACCCGGGGTTGCAAGGCGAACCCCCGGTTTTTGCCCTAGTCCAGGCGGCTGGAACTTACTTCTTGGCCGCAGGGGCCGGCCAGTCGTCGGTGCGGAAGCTGGTGGCCGGCAGGTCGGCGCCGTTCACGAGGTTGCAATCCGGGTTCTCGGCCCAGGCGTAGCGGACGGCCACCGGGGCGGCGACCTCGGGGCTGCTCACGATGAGTTCGGTGCCATCGATGCGGCCGCTGGCTTTCTTCCAGGCCTTGTCGGCGCCGGCGATCAGCAGGCCGCGGGGGGCGGCGCCGTCGCGGGTCTTCAGGCCCTCGGCGTGCTTGAGGGAGACACGGATGGAAGCGCCTTCGACCTTGCTGCCGGCGGGGAGCGGGCCGCTGATGGCGGCGACGTTCTTGCCGTAGACCGTCGAGAGGGCCCAGAACGAGAGGCGCTTGCCGACGTCCTGCTTGTTCTTCGGGTGGATGTCCTTCGGGTCGCCGATGTCGATCGTGATGGCCATGCCGGTCTTCGGCAGCGCGAGCACCTTCATCATCGATTCGCGGATGCGCGGCCAGCTCTCGGAATCGGAGTCACGGTAGTTGGGGAGCTGCACCCACGCGAACGGGACTTCGTCGGACCAGAGCGTGCGCCAGCTGGTCACGAGCTGGGAGAGCTGCTTCTCGTAGAGGCCCGGGTTGCCGGCGTTGCCTTCGCCCTGATACCAGAGCATGCCGCGGAGCGTGTAGGGGACGAGATTGACGACCTTGCCGTTGAAGAGTCCAGCGGGTCCGCCCTTGAAACGGCGCATCGCGAGCGGGTCCTTCGGGGCGGGGGTCACGAACGCCTTGCCTTCGGCCTTGGCCTTGGCGACGGCGGCCTTCCATGTCGCCATCTGCTTCTGGAAGAGTTCGGGCGCCTTCTTCTCGTCGAAGGCCAGATAGTTCTTCATCTGGTTATCGAAATTGGCCTTCGTCTCGGGGTCGGAGGACTGCGTCTCGGCCGAAACCCAGGACTCGATAGGCGTGCCGCCGACGGAGGTGTTCACGAGGCCGACCGGGACGCCGACTTCTCGGTGGATCTCCCGGCCGAAGAAATAGAGCACGGCGGAGAAACCGCCGACGTTTTCAGGCGTGCAGGCCTTCCAGGTGCCTTTGCCTTCGGCGGCGGGCGCGGCGGAGTGGGTGGAGGATTCCTGGTAGTGACGGATGAGCGGGAACTTCGCGGCGGCCTTCTCGGCCTCGAAGCGATTGCAGCCGGCGACGGTCATCGCCATGTTGGACTGGCCGGAACCGAGCCAGACTTCGCCGACGAGGACGTCCTGCACCTCGAGCTTGTGGCCGTCCTTGCCGGTGACGGTGAGCGTGCGCGGTTCGGCGGAGGCGGAGAGGGCGTCGAGCTTGAGCATCCACTTGCCGTCGGCGCCCGCGGTCGCGGACTTCGTCTGGCCGCCGAAGCTCACGGTCACGGATTCGTCCGCATCAGCCCAGCCCCAGACGGCCACGGGCTTCTCGCGTTGCAGGACCATGTGGTCGGAGATCGGCGCAGCCAGGCGGAAGCCGGCGGCGAAGAGGGAGGAGCAGCCGGCCAGGACGGCCAACAGGATGGGCAGGAAGCGAGGGGTGCGCATACCCTTCTAACAGCGGAAAGCGCCCCGGGTTGCGAGAATAGACCTGAGGAAAAGGGGTAGGGGTAGGGATTGCTCTGACGCGTAGCCGTGGAGTCTGGATACGCGGGGACTGATAGCCTCCCGTGGATGTAATCTTTGTACCTACCCCTGCCCCTATCCCTAAAGCATTTTGCTACGCCAACAACTGCTTCACCACGCGGCAGGGCTCGACGCCGGTCAGACGGAAGTCGAGGCCCGCGTTGCGGAAGGTCAGGCGTTCGTGGTCGATGCCGAGGCAATGGAGGATCGTCGCCTGGAGGTCGGGTACGCGGACCTCGTCCTTGACGATGTTGAAGCCCATGTCGTCGGTCTGGCCGATGGTCTGGCCACCCTTGATGCCACCGCCGGCCATCCACATCGAGAACGCCTGAGGATGGTGGTCGCGACCTTGGCTGCGACCGAGCGAGACGCTGGCCTCCACCATCGGGGTGCGGCCGAATTCGCCGCCCCAGACGACCAACGTGCTGTCGAGCAGCCCGCGGCGCTTGAGGTCCTTGATGAGCGCGGCGGAGGCCTTGTCGGTCTTGGCGCAGTTGTTCTTCACGTTGCCGGCGACGTCGCTGTGGGCGTCCCAGCCTTCGTTGTAGATGTTGATGAAGCGGACGCCGCGTTCGACCATGCGACGCGCGAGCAGGCAGGCGCGGGCGAAGGAGGGCACCTTCGGGTCGCAGCCGTAGAGTTCGAGGGTCTCCTTGCTTTCGGAAGAGAGGTCCATCAGGTCCGGCGCCGACGTCTGCAGGCGGTAGGCCATCTCGTAGTTGGCGATGCGCGTGGCGATCTCGCTGTCGCCGTCGAGGCGGAGGCGGCGGTCGTTCATCGCGTTGATGAGGTCGATGGTGTCCTTCTGCGTGCCCGGGTCGATGCCGGCCGGAGTGCTGGTGTTGAGGATGGCGTCGCCCGCGTTGCGGAAGCGCGTGCCGGTATAGCTGCTCGGCAGGAAGCCGCTGCTCCAGCAGGCTGCGCCGCCGCTGATACCCGAGCCGGTGCTCATCACGACGAAAGCGGGGAGGTCCTTGGCTTCGGAGCCTAGGCCGTAGGTGATCCAGGACCCCATGCTCGGTCGGCCGGGCTGGGAGAAGCCCGTGTTCATGAAGATCTGCGCCGGCGCATGGTTGAACTGCGTCGTGCGACAGGACTTCACTACCGCGATGTCGTCGACGACCGTCGAGAGGTGCGGGAGCATCTCGGAGAGTTCGGTGCCGGACTGGCCATGACGGGCGAACTTATAGCGCGGACCGAGCACGGCGGCGTCGGGCCGGATGAACGCATAGCGCTGGCCGTTGATGATCGAGGGCGGGAGCGGCTTGCCTTCGAGCTTCGAGAGCTCCGGCTTGTTATCGAAGAGCTCAAGCTGTGACGGCGCGCCGGCCATGAACAGGTGGATGACCGCCTTGGCTTTCGGGGCGTGGTGGGGCAGTCCGGAGCGCATTCCGGAGCCGGCGGCCGCGAGCTGGCCCAACGCGCCGTCGGCGATGAGCGAGGCGAGGGCGATCTTACCTACGCCGACGCCGCAGTCCTGGAAGAAGTGGCGCCGGGTGATGTTGGGGCGGGGGGGCATGACGAAAGATGAATGATGAAGGATGGAGGATGAAGGCAGGGGTCAGCAGCGATGGTGCAGTTCGACACCCCGCATGAAGGTCGTGAGCTTGGCGATCAGGAGCTGAGTCCTGGCTTTCAGTTCCTCGTGCTTGTGGGCTGAGGCGAGGGAGCCGGTTTCATGCAGGGTATCCAGATGGTCGAGGGTTTCCTGGGCTGAGCCGAGCGCGTAGGTCAGGTGACGCAGGAATTCCAACTTGTAGCGGCGCTTGCCGTAGCCCTCGACGATGTTGGCGCGAACGGATTTGGCGGAACGGCGGACCTGCGATCCGACTTCATGCATCTCGAAGCGCGGTAGTTCATCCAAGGTCATCCGGTGGATGTCGATCGCGAGTTGGCGTGCCAACTGCCAGATTTCCA
>Ga0214919_10010428_pt1 | contig 11770 bp, 13 predicted proteins | sample LL1503_MetaG_FD_177994 | JGI IMG/M metagenome (GOLD analysis project Ga0214919, IMG submission 177994) | Freshwater microbial communities from Lake Lanier, Atlanta, Georgia, United States - LL-1503 | ecosystem: Environmental > Aquatic > Freshwater > Lake | place: USA: Georgia | collected...
TGCTCGTCGTAGCAGTTACAGCGGGCACAGCAATCGCAACTGGCGCAGCACTCCAACTCGCAATCGTTAGCGACGTGCAATCGCTCGCCAACAAATTACTGATACGTCCGAATTCGCTTTGATCCATTGACAAGCCCCAACGAGCCTTCACAGATATCCAATCACCAAGATATGTGCACCAATAACTTCGCAGCGGTGGCATCCAGTTAGACGGATCTTTATCACTCTTCGAAACATTCACCCGATCAGTCACTGCAACCAGCGTGCGACGATCTGACATGTCGTTGGCATACGCCTTTCGCTGCGATTCGCTCCACGCCCAGGCCCCAGAATCCCACGCTTCTTTCAATGCAACGACGTGATCAATATCGACATCACCACGGTCACTCAACTTGGCACCGTCATACGGCGAGACCCAATCGCCCGCAACGACGTAACAGCGATACGGGTCAACTTGCGGTTTCGAAATGCTGTCGCGCTTTAAAATTTCCTCGCGAGTGTCACAGCCATCTCCGTTCAGGTCTGCCCAGTGGATAAACAGACTGCGCTTGTAACCAGTTTTATATTCGTTTTCAACTTTGATAGTTGACAGCACAGATCTTGCATCTTCTGCAGTAAATTTACGTTGCGAACCTTGAGAGAATTGCGAATCAAAACCCGCAGCACTACTAATGCTCGCTGCTGAAATTACAACGATCAGCGCAACACCATTTGCCGCAATGCGCCAATTCACTGAATCAGCGTACCGCTATGCACTGGACACAAATTTTTCGCTTTACTTACCGCTATTCGGTTCGTTCATCTCGTCTGCGATGTCAATAAAAATACATTCGCCCGGACAAACTTCTGCGGCGCGCAGAACACTTTGCCGATCGCGGGGTGCAACGCGAGCGAGACTTCCTGCTCCACCTGGATCATTTAATGGCACACCTAACTCGGCGACATATGCGATTCCATCTTCGAGCAACTTAAATGCATCGGCACAATGATCTTCGCACAAGCCGTCACCAGTACAGAGATCTTGATCTATCCAAACTCGCATCGGGGTAACGCTACTGAGTTGCGGCAGAAACCAGGAGCAAAGTGATCAGAAGCACATTGCGTAAAACATCTAGCCAGCTAATTGGGCGCTGTGATGTTGCGCCGAAACACGAACATGGTTGACGATCTTCGTCGCGCAATCTCACCAGCAACAACACTGTGAAAGCACTCAGCAATAAAATGCTGGCAATCACCGTTTGAGTTAGCCACCATCCACCGACAAGCATCACCCCAAGTGAGACCTCAGCAACTGGCACAAGCACGACGGCAGGGTCAGGTGCGCCAAGTGCGCGCGCTTGAAATGTCCAGTCATTAAAGGTCACAAACTTTGCAACACCCGCATACACAAACACTGCCGCTACGACAACGGCGAAAATAAAACTCACGAGGATTGTGAGGTTCCTGTCACTGCACCTTTGAAAAATACCATTGCGTTTTTAGAACCGGCGGGTGCTTCGAGATTTTGCACGCGGCCAACAATAAATAAATGATCACCGACTTGTGAACTCGATTCAATTGTGCAGTCAATGTGTGCGAGCGAACCAGCAATTTTTGGAGAACCACTTGATGCGGGTGTCCACTGCACCCCGTCAAATCTGCCTTCGGCCTCTTTTGCAAATCGCCAACACAACTCGCTTTGGTCTTGTGCTAAAACATTGGCGCAAAAACTGCCGGACACGGCAATTGCCGGCCAGGTCTTCGAATTTAATCCTTGGAAAAAACCAACCAAAGGTGGGTCTAGCGAAATTGAGACGAACGAACCAATGGTTACTCCTTGTGGCTCGCCCGAAACATCTACGCCAGAAACTATTACGACACCAGTCGGCAGATTGCCCAACACACTCCGAAATTCTTTGCTATCAAATGCTTCAGTCATCGCTTACGAGACTACGGCAGAAACCTTGACCGACATTTCATCCGCCGCTGCGAACACCTGAAAACCCCGATTTTTGGCGATGCCAGCCAGACGACCAGCAATAACATCGAGTGCGTCATCACTACGCGAAGGATCGTGGTGAAACAATGCCAATCGCTTTGCAGATGTAGTTTCAGCAACCCACATTGCAAACTCAAGCGTTGAGTGTCCCCAATTTGATTTTGTTGCAAACTCTGCTGGCGTAAATTGCGAATCATGAATCAATAAATCCGTGTTCTGACATAATTGGCGCGCACCCGTGGTTAATACAAAATCTCCGGCTGGTTGTTGATGATCAGAAAGATAAGTCACTGTCGTGTTATTTGCGGTTACACGAAAACCGAGTGTCGGCCCCGTATGTGGAACAAAGCGACTCATTACTTTTGTTTCACCGATCGCGAAGTCGTCATCGCCGATCTCGTGAAAATTAATTGTTGCTGCAAATTCGTTAATACAAATCGGAAAAGTCGGTGGACAAATTTTTGTGATGAACGCATCACAGAGAGACTCACCATCTGGCTGCCGCGGCCCATAAATGTCAATCACGGTGTCAGAGTGCAACAACGACTTAAAAAATGGTAAACCCTGCAGGTGATCCCAATGTAAATGTGTAAGCAAACAGGCGCCAACAAATGGTTTTGGTGCGACTGAATCTTCTTCGCTACAACTCAGGTATCGCAAACCAGTACCGAGATCAAAAATTATTGGTGAGTAACTACCAATATCTACCGAAACGCACGAGGTGTTTCCGCCGTAGCGCTGAGTTGATTGACCGTGACATGCTGTTGAACCGCGCACGCCATGGAACCTCACAGTTACTTCGTTTTCCCCCACCGTGAAATATTATTCGTAATCATGGCTGTTTGCGAACGACTGATGGCGTGACCTTAGTCCCAGTCAAGTATCTTTTAGATGTGGCTGATGCGAATATCAAGATGGAGTGCGTGTCGGCCAATGGCACCGACTTCTCTTATCTCGAATGTGGCTCGGGCAAATTGGCGTTGTTATTACACGGATTTCCTGACACGGCGCGAACTTGGCGCCACTTGATGCCCCAACTTGCTGCAGCTGGTTACCGAGCCGTTGCCCCATTTATGCGCGGATATGCGCCGAGTTCTGTGCCCGTAGATAGTTGCTATCAAACAGCAATGCTGGCGCGAGATGCAAATGCCTTGCACGAAAGTCTTGGCGGTGACAGTGATGCCGTGATTATCGGTCATGACTGGGGCGCACCCTCTGTTTACGGCGCCGCACTCGACGCGCCATCACGGTGGCGCAAAGTAGTTGGAATGGCTGTGCCACCGACTGCTGCTCTCGGTTTGGCCTTTATGCAAAATCTTGAACAAGTTAAACGCAGTTGGTATATGTTTTTCTTTCAGCACGGCCTCGCCGATCTCGTTGTTGGCGCAAATAACCTTGCGTTCATTGATATGTTGTGGCGCGATTGGTCGCCAGGATATGACGCCAGTGTCGATCTTGAATTCGTGCGCAAGTCGTTATCCGACCCAAAAAATCTGCAAGCAGCACTTGGGTATTATCGCGCAACTCTCGGCGACGGGTATCGCGATCCGCAACTCAGCGAATTACAAAATCAGATGGGCTCAGCGGTGCCCAGACAGCCAATGCTTTATCTGCACGGCGCGAATGATGGATGCATCGGTGTTGATGTTGTTGAGTCTGCAAAATCTATGGCGCCGGCGAACGTAAAATTTGAACTAATTGCAGCGGCCGGACACTTCTTACAACTTGAACAACCTGAAAAAGTTAATCGCTTAATTTGTGAATTTCTAGCAAGTTAGGGCGAGTTAGTTAATGACAGTTTCGAAAAATCCGTTGCGCGACGGTTGGACGATAATTGTGAAACGCGAATGCGCAACATGTATCATGGTCGTACCAGTTATTGCGCGCCTCATGGGCGAATTGCCGTCGCTCACGGTTTACACGCAAGATGATCCGACATTTCCTGAAGGTGTCGTTTCTGTCAGCGATCTTGATCTTGCTGCAAGTTGGCACGCCGACATCGACACGGTGCCTTCTTTAATTTTTCGTGAGAATGGCGTTGAAACAAAACGCACTTTCGGCTGGTTACGAAGTGAGTGGCGCGAACTAACTGGCATCGCCGATCTTGGTGCAGAATTACCAGAGTTTCGACCGGGTTGTGGCTCAATGAGCGTTGACCCGGACATTGTTGACAAACTTCGCGTGCTCTACGGCGGCGAAGTCCTGCATTCGCGTCAAATTGAATTTGCTTCAGCGGAAGATGAGTTTGAAGCAATGTTCAGTCGCGGCTTTACCGATGGTCTGCCAGTCGTGCCGCCAACTCCAGAACGCGTGATGCGAATGTTAAGCGGCACCACTCGTGACCCACAAGAAATTGTGGCAATTGCACCCCCAGATCTTGTTGAACTAACTATCGAGAAGATTGCAATAAATGCAGTGATGGCCGGCTGCTTGCCAGAATATTTACCATGGGTAATTGCAGCAGTTGAAGCAATTTGCACAGATGAATACAACATTCACGGGGTACTTGCGACAACGATGCCAGTTGCGCCAGTGATTATTTGCAACGGACCAGGAACTCGTGCGATCGGTATGAACTCTGGTGTAAATGTTCTCGGTCAAGGCAATCGTGCGAATCTAACAATCGGCCGTGCGGTGCAATTGATTATCCGCAATGTTGGAGGCGGACGCCCCGGCGAAGTTGACCGCGCAGCACATGGTCACCCCGGCAAATTAAGTTTCTGCTTCGCCGAAGATGATCTCGGCTCGCCGTTCACTTCGCTTGCAGTTTCGCGCGGTTTTGACGCGACGCAAAACACCGTAACTGTTTTTACTGGAGAAGGGCCACGCTGCGTTGTTGATCAACTTACTCGTGAACCAGAGCAACTTGCGCAAACTCTTGCCGCATGTTTGCGCACTGTGCATCACCCAAAGTTGCCATTTGCATTTGATGCAGTGTTAGTTCTTGGTCCTGAACATGCACGTGTTTTTGCGCAAGCCAACTGGAGTCGCGAGCGGGTTCTGCAAGAAATTCATGATCGGTTGCAGATGTCAGGTAGCGAGATTGTGCGCGGCGCCGGTGGTATGGCCGAAGGAGTGCAAGAAGCATTCAAAGATGCGACCCTGCCAAAGTTTCGACCGGGTGGATTATTGCTTGTGCATGCGGGTGGCCCCGCTGGTCTATTTAGCGCAATTATCGGCGGTTGGGTCAACGGCGCCACTGGCAGCGACCCAGTGACTAAATTAGTTAAGCCATGATTTCCAATTCTTCGTATCTTCGGAGTTGCCCGATTTGTTCGAGCAACTCGCGGGATGTTGTCATGCCTCTTGTCACCACACCACTCGGTGACCGCCTTTCTGATTCATTTGAAAAAGCATCAACGTTACCGAAATATGCACTTGACTTGGCGCTTTGTGATGCAGAGACTTGCCGAGCAACTTTGGCGGGACTCACCGAAATCAAATACGACTTATGTATTAGACATTAGTTCTAACGATGGCACTTGGTTTCAATATTTCAAAAATCTAGGCGCCAAAGCAGCGGGGATTGAGCCTTCACTTCTGTCTCGAATCGGAACTGTAGAAAACATTACAAGCGTTGTACTCATCTTTGATGAGCAAGCGAAACAATTCTATGAATGACTAAACCCCAGAAGTGGACGGAGATTTATATGGAATTGATCCCGTGTCGCTCAGCAACGAAATTGAAGCCCAGAACTATCTATTCATATCTTTGTTAAAATAAAAACTTGGTGGATGCACGAATTGCAACCTACTAAAATTCTCTGGTAGTCGATCAATACATTCAAGTTTAATTGGACCATCGTCGGCCCTAAGAACTATTGAATTGGCTGTATTTATCAACACACTGCCAATCTGATACAGATCCCAACTTTTAAAATCACATTTTGTCGCACCCGTGATAATTATGGAACCAAATTCAGTAACTAATTTCGCCCCAGGATACGGCGGGATGAATGAGTGAACCAGTCGGATAATCCCACTTGTAGACATGCGGCAGTCAATTTCAACATCTGCTGGATACCTTCGACGCCAAACAGAACCTGCCATGCCGTCAGATATAGGCAGCGGTTCAAGTTGTTTTTTGATTATTTTTAAACCTAATTCCCTGGCTCCAGCGAATGTCGCATTATCGATTTTAGATAGCAGCGTCAATATTGTGTCTTCATCAGAAATTTCAATGGGAACCTGCAACAGCAAAGGACCTTCATCAACTTCCGGAGTCAACTTAAAAAAACTCAGACACGAATTTTGGATACCCATAGCTACTTGCCAGTGCAATGGATGCCTTCCTTTTCCCCAAGGTAATTGGCTTGGGTGAGAGCCAATCGCTCCAAGTCTAAATAAATCAAGAACCGACTTATTTATAATTCGCGGCCAATTGACTATCAACAGATCAGGATCTGTTGATTTAACAATCTCAGAGAAATCATGATCATCGACACTTCTTATCTCGGAATATCTAACTGATAACTTCTCGCTCCACGATTTCAACCCAGCAGAATTATTAGGTAAAAGATCTTCCGATAGCGATACTGCTGCCACACAAGAACAACCAGCGCTAATCAAACCATCAGCAAACTGAGCTGCAGAATTACTATTACCGAGTAGTAAAAAACTGGGTTTTGCGTCCATTAAAAATTCACCAAAGCGGAAAGCACAATATCAATTGAATCATTTGACAAGGATGGACCGCTTGGAAGGTAAAGGCCGTCTGAACCGAAAATTCTGCTATTGGGGTTTTCGCTGGTGGCTTTAAAATAATTGGCAGTATCCAAGTCTGGATAAAATTTTCGTGATTCGATACCGTGCTGCATAAGGTGCTTGACCAGCGATTCGCGATCATCGCTCAAAATCTCAATGTACGGTCCAACTTCCCCTCCATCTAAATTGAGTGGGATCATTCGAATATTAGCTAGACCTGTCATCCCGACCTCATACCTGTTATAAATCTCACGAAGTCTTGAAAGTCTCAATTCGAGTTTTTTAAATTGCTCTAGTGCAATACTCGCCAAAACATCGGTAAATCTGAAGTTGAATCCTGGTCTGCTCCAACTCTTGGGTTCAACAACGTTTTCGACCCCATGCGTTCGCATGAGTCTCAATTGCATTGCGAACTCATCATCATTGCTAGCTATGAATCCACCTTGTCCCGAAGAAATCACCTTCGCCACTGATAAGGAGAAACAGCCTGCTAGCGATTTCGTCCCCAAAAACGCACCAGATAAGTCTTTTGATCCCAAAGCTTGAGCAGCATCTTCAATTACTTTAATTCCAAAATCTTCACCAAATTTTAGTATCTCGTCAATATGTGCGTTTCGTCCGTTGAAATGAACTGGAATTACTGCTTTGGTACGAGAAGTCACTTTATTTTTTAAATCAAGAAGTGAGATCACAGGAAAATCTGCGTCGGTATCGACAAAGATCGGGATCGCGCCGAGCAGTGAGACGGCATGCGCGGTGGCAATCCAAGTTCTGTTAGGAACTAATACTTCATCACCAGGAAGAACGTTGGCGGCCCAAAGCGAAAGTAACAATGCATCACTTCCACTTGTTGTCGAAACAACTTGCCTAACACCCAAGTAATCCGCTAGCTGCCGCTCAAACTCGGCAACGAGTGGACCTTGACTTAACCTTCCTTCGGTAATCGCTTTTGCCGCGGCTTCTGCCTCGCCAGTTGTAAACTCTGTTTGCCACCACGGAATGTTTTTTACCACAAGCCAATTTACTTTTCGAAGTCTTTTTTGCTTGACTCGCCACGCCATCGCCGATACGGTACCTCTTCGAGCATCGGCCAAACCCTCAAAAATTTAACACCAGAATCGAGCGCGGGTTGATTGTTCTCAATAATCTGAGAGACATAGCGCGGAGCTAGCACCGCACAGAACTTTACTTTTACTGGATCAGAAAAAACTTTGTCTTTGCTGACGGTCGGTATTGCAAACCCAGGACTTTCCAATCCTTGGCGATAAGGGTCATCATCTATCAATTCCTTAAAAAATTCACCAATTTTTAAAGAATAAATCAGCGTCGTTGCTCCGATCGACGAGCCATATGCAACAATTTGTTTTTTATCCTTACCGCCAAAGTAGTTCCGTGATGCAATTGATACATGATCAATCGTTTTGCCCATTGGCTTCCAGACAGACGGCAGAAAAATTCCATAGTTTGCTTCAAATAATTTTGCGTTTGAAACTGAATCTTCTACAGAATGTTTTGATCCTTTATGCTGGACGAAACACCTCAGTGACCCACTCTTTGAAGGCACTCGCTTCGCGGCGAAAATTTCCAGGCTATGCTTTTCAAGAAACTTTGAGAGCGACTCAACCGAGAAATATGTAATGTGCTCATGGTTGATTACTTCTAATTGCATTTTGTCAACAACGTCTAAAACATAATTAGTTTCCATCGCGTATATGCCGTCAGTTGCGAGAAGTTTTTTAACCCCCGCCATAAAATCGTCAAGATCTGGAACATTCGCAACCATAAAGTTGGCTACTATTAATTTTGCTTGACCATGATCAATGATTATTTTATTCGCTAACGAACTTCCAAAGAAAGATGAAATAGTCTTGACACCACGAGATAGAGCAACTTCTGAAAGATTCTGCGCTGGGTCGACTCCGAGACAGCGAATATTCTTGGCAGCGAAATACGACGCGAAGAGACCATCATTACTTCCGATCTCAACAACTAAGTTATTTGGCGTGAGACCTAAAAGACTCTCAAGATGCTCTGCATACTCTCGATATGAGTCGCTCAGAACTTTATTGACCGCGCCTGGTCGAGAGAGGTAGTGCTCGTACATAGTGTTGACATTTACCACTACAGATGTCTGAAAGTTATTGCAAAACCCACATTGGATAATCTCAAGTGGAATCAAATTCGCGAATTGGGCGCCACTCCCTGGAGGCAAGTATCGATCACCAAACGGAGTGTCTGGCAATTCAAATACGACGTTTAGGTCATTAGACCCACAGAGTCTGCAAGAAGTTACTCTAATAAAATCAAGTTGATTTAACAGCTTCGAATCTGGCACATTTGCATTCTAGTTAAGTAAAAATTAAGTTAGTCGCTTTATCTGAATGACCTACTTGACCATTACAAAAAAATTGCGATCCGGTGACTAGATTGGGGTTGTGCTGACGAGCAGGGTGATTCTTGATCCGACAAGTGAGAAGAAGTTGGGCTCGCGCGAGTTGCTAGCTAGGCCGGCAGCTATTTTGGGCCAGACGATCGGACTGCTTGATATTTCAAAGGCGCGCGGAGACGTGTTCTTAAATCAACTCGAATCGCGACTCACGACAGCGGGGGCAAAAGTGTTGCGTTTTCGCAAGCCGACATTTACCAAGCCAGCACCAGTTGATTTACGCCACGAAATTGCCACCAAGTGCACACTGGTAATTGAAGCGCTCGCCGATTGAGGCAGTTGTACGTCGTGCAGTGTGCACGACATCGTTGATCTTGAAACTCGAGGTGTGCCGGCGATGTTGATCGCCTCAGATGTTTTTGTGCAGGCTGCCGAATCTCAAGCGAATGCACTCAGCTTTCCGACTTTGCAACGTGTGTTCGTACCGCACCCTATTCAAGATCGCACTGACGACGAAATGCGTGAACTCGCAGACGGGGCATTTGACTCGATTTGTAATGCACTTACGGTAAATCGCTAAAACAATGCGCTGCAGAATCATTAAGATACGAGCATGATGCCTATTCTTTTTGCAGTATTAGCAAAGTGACGAAGCAGAGAGTAGCGATCTTTGGAGTTTTAGACTCGCTGGCGGGTCGGCTAGTGGAACTCTTAACCCAATTAGGTAAGCACGAAATTGTGTTATTTGTAAGCGTAAAAGAGCTACCAAAGTTAAATGTCCATCACGAGCACTCGGTTCGCCCACATGATCGCACCGAATTTCCGATTGGTAACTCAATCTTTGGTAAAGAAATTTTCATTGGGGATGACTACATAAATACACTTCGCGGAATGCAGATAGAGGCGTGTTTCGTCATTGAGGACGACCAATTATTGCGGTCTCAAATTATTGAGAAATTAAACAAAGATGGAATTGAGGTACTCTCCTACGTTGATCCCTCAACTGTATTTGGGGGAGATAACCGGCTCGGAATTGGAACGATTATTTTTCCAAATTGCTACCTCGGCTACAAATCAGACACTCAAGTGGGATCAGTCATTCAACCTGGAACTTTGATTGAGCACCATAGCGTCGTGGGAAACTTTGTCAACATTAATCCGCGCCTAACGACTGGAGGATTTGTGAAAATTGAAGATTTCGCACAAATTAATATTTCTGTTGAAATTGTAAACAGAATCGTTATAGGTAGAAGCACAGTGATCGGTGCCGGTTCTCTTGTTTTAGAGAACTGCGACCCGAGGAGTCTGTATTACGGTCGACCAGCAGTATTTGTGCGCAGTATTTCACAGATTTCATAATTATTGAGACTTGCGCTTGCCGATTCGGCTTACGACTCGATCGTCGCAACAATTACAACAAACTCGAACTGACTAGTTAATTAATCCCAGGCATCGTCTTGGTTGTAAGGTCGCGCACGAGTTGGTGCGCTGTCGCGCTTCCAAACTAAAACGCGTCGACGAAAGTAACAAACTTCCTTACCTGCTTGATTGAAACCTTTGCTCTCAACTGTCACAACACCACGATCAGGTTTTGACGACGAAGGCTTAACCTCAAGCACACGAGTCTCAGCATGAATCGTGTCGCCATGAAAAGTTGGATGCTTGTGTTGCAGCGTTTCAACTTCGAGATTGGCAATTGCCGCGCCACTCACATCTGGCACGCTCATACCAAGAACAAGCGAATAAACCAAATTGCCAACAACAACATTGCGGCCCTGCACACTTTGTTCAGCAAACCAATCGTTTGTATGCAACGGATGATGATTCATCGTGATCATGCAAAACAAATGATCATCGGCTTCTGTAACTGTTTTGCCCGGCCAATGTCGATAAACATCGCCAACAATAAAATCTTCTAAATATCTTCCAAATGGTCGTTCATGAATCGTCACGAGTTACACGCTAATTGCTACGACGTCGTTCATCACGAATTTCGCGAGACACAGGTATCTCATCGGTTTCAGCAAGTCCGTAACGCGGATCGTATTTTGGCAATGTGATATCTCTCGTGCGGTCAGTTGTAGCATTTCGTTCGACCCACTCAATACGACTGGTACGACTTGCGTTTCCGACATCCGCATAACGCTTGAGTGACTTCAATTCGCTGGCCTGTTGCAATGCAAATCTTCCAAATCTCAAACTTACATAGCACGCACCCCCAACCAAAATAGGCAACCAAAATTGCACAAGGCGATAACTTAAAACGCTGACAGTGGCGGTCGTAGTCGAAAGACCGAAACCGACAAGAGACGGAATATAAATACTTTCAACTAGACCAAGTCCGCCTGGTGTGAGCGGAATTGAAGCGAAAATATTTGCGAGACCAAAAGAGATCACAAGACCGACAATGCTCACGGACCCATCGAAAGCATGAACAAATACATAAAGCGCCAGAATGTCAAGGCCCCAGTTGAGTAGCGCCCATGACAGAACGCGAACAAGTAAACCCGGCTCAGCTCTTAATCCACGCAATCTTTCGCCAAGATGGACTGCTACTTCGCCAGCTTTATCTTGGTCGAAGTGCAAACGACGGGCAATCCATCGCATCACTCGCTCAGCACGACCTTGGCGATCCACCAATCCGACTACGACACCAGCAGCAATAACCATGATTATCACGCCGAAAATTGCAGCCGTTCCGT
>Ga0214919_10010429_pt1 | contig 11768 bp, 9 predicted proteins | sample LL1503_MetaG_FD_177994 | JGI IMG/M metagenome (GOLD analysis project Ga0214919, IMG submission 177994) | Freshwater microbial communities from Lake Lanier, Atlanta, Georgia, United States - LL-1503 | ecosystem: Environmental > Aquatic > Freshwater > Lake | place: USA: Georgia | collected 2015-03-15
GCCGCATGCCGGAGGAGGAGGCGTTCTACGCCAAGATGCAGGCGCTGGTGTGGGCGATGACGCACGAGATGTTCTCGTCGCGCGTGATTACGCCGGGGAAGACGCGCACGAGCGATCTCGTGTGGTGGTGGCGTCAGCGCGTGAACGACCAGGGGCTTGGGACCTGGTTTCAGCCCAGTATTGAAGTGCAGCGAAAAGGGGTGACGAGCGAATCGTTGGGCGAGGACCCCATTATTCAGCGCGGCGACGTGTTGCACTGCGATGTGGGCATTACCGCGGCGCGCCTGAACACCGATACCCAGCACATGGCGTACGTGTTGCTCCCTGGGGAGACCGACGCACCGGCGGGGCTCAAGAAGGCGCTCGCGAACGCCAACGGCATGCAGGATCTTGCGATGCAGGAGATCAAACCAGGGCGAACGGGGAACGAGATTCTTCGGTCGATGCTTCAGCTAGCGCGCGCGCGTGGGCTTGATGGCACGATGTACTCGCACCCCATTGGCCTGCACGGGCATGGTGCCGGGCCATTGATTGGGCTGTGGGACTATCAGGATGGCGTTCCTGGCCGTGGCGACGCGGTGGTCATCCCGAGCATGTGGTACTCGATTGAACTGCAGGCGACGACCCCGGTGCCGGAATGGGGTGGTCAGCCGGTACGCATGGCGCAGGAAGAGGACATGGTGATGGGCGTCGACGGGAAGCCGCGCTGGGCCATCCGTCGGCAGGACCGGTTGTTCCTGGTCAAGTGAATCGCGACGGAGACGAACGCATGGGAAAGGGTGACAAGCAACTGCTCGTGGTCGGCGACCGCGTGCTGATCAAGGTTGAAGAAGGGGACGAGCGGTCGAAGGTCGGCCTGTATCTTCCCGCGACGGCGGTGGACAATCAGGCCGTCCAAGGCGGGACGGTCGTGGCGACCGGACCGGGGACGCCACTCCCCGCGGTCGAGGAGCACTTTGACGAACCGTGGCGCATCTCGGGGAGCAAGGATACCCGTTATGTTCCCATGCAGGCGCGCGTGGGCGACTACGCGCTGTTCTTCCGCAAAGCGGCTGTCGAGATCACGTTCGAGACTGAGCGTTTTCTGGTGGTACCGCAGGCCGCAATTTTGACGTTAGCCCGTTGATCCCAAGGAGCGAGACCCGATGATGTACGACGAACGGATGGTCACCCCGATGCGGCAGGAACTGACGCGCCTTGGCGTGGAAGAGTTGCGCACGGCGGCTGACGTGGATGCGAAGCTCAAGGAGCAGAAGGGCACTGCCCTCGTGGTGGTGAACTCGGTGTGCGGCTGCGCCGCGCGGAATGCGCGTCCGGCCATTGCCTTTGCCATGCAACACGCCGCCAAGCCGGACCACGCCTACACCGTTTTCGCTGGCCAGGATGCGGACGCGACGCGTCAGGCCCGCGGCTATTTCGCGGGGTACGCGCCCAGCTCGCCGCAGATTGGCATGTTCAAGGACGGCAAGGTGGTGTTCATGCTTGAGCGCTGGCAGATCGAGGGGCGGACGGCCCAGGAGATCGCCGTGGATTTGGTGGGAGCGTTCGACAAGTACTGCGCCGCCGAGGGCACTGCAGCCTAGGCGGAGTAGTAGGTGCGCTGTCCGGGCACCTGATTGACCCTCTACGGGGCCGCTGAGGCCCCTAGCGGGGCCTCAGCGGTGATGCCACGGCCCGTGCGGCTAACGTGACAGGGTCAGTTGTAGCGAATCCAGCGCGCGAGTTCCTGCAGGCTGGGTCGCTTGCCAGTCATCAGGAGCCCCACCCGGTAGATGCGCGCCGAGGCCCAGATGGCTGCCGCGCACGCGAGGGCCACCCCCGCCAATGACAGCGCAATCTCGAGCGCTGGCACCTGCGTGGCGCTCATGCGGAGCGGCATGATGACCGGGGCCGTGACGGGGATGAGGCTCACGACCTTGGCCAAGGTGCTGGTGGGCGCGAACATCACGGGCTGGGCAAACACCATCGCGGCCACCAGCATCATCGTGATGGGCGCGGCGGCCTGTCGCGCTTCCTGCTGATCGCCGGATATTGCCCCGACCGCCGCGAACAGCGAGGCGTACAGCAGATAGCCAAGGACGAAGTACGCCACCAGCAGGAGCAACATCCCCATGCCGATGGGCGGGAGGGTGATCGAGACGACTGGGACGCCCAGCTTGGTCATCACGGCGGCGCGAAACTTCCAGACCAGCGCGGTGCTGCCAATCCACGCGATTTGCTGCGTGAGGCCGACGGCACCAACCCCCAGAACCTTCCCGGCGAGCAGGGTGTCGGGGCCCACACTTGAGAGCACCACCTCGCTGACGCGCGACGTCTTCTCGTCGAGGACGCCGCTCATGATGTTCTGGCCGTAGAAAATGATCGAGAAGTAGAGCAGAAAGGCGATGGCAAAGCCGAACAGCGCGCTGGCCATGCCGGAGCCCCCGCGCCCTTTCTCGTCGATCTTCTCGACCGACATGTTCACGCGCACATTGGACAGCGAGTCGACCCGCCGTGGGTCGATCCCAGCCTGCTCGAGGCGGGACTGGAGCAACGCCTGACGCACGGCGTTCTCAACGGCTTGGGTCTCGCCGAGTGCTGAGGCGTTGCTTCCCGCATAGCGTGCGCGCAGTCGCGTGAGGGTGGTGCTGTCGAGCACGAGATACCCTTGGTCCCTTTTCTGCATGACCGCGAGGGTTGCCGAGCTCTCCGCTTCACTGAGCGCGGCATCGGTGAGCGTGATCACGTGCGTGGCACTTCCGAGGGCTTGTTGCGAGACGGCCATCTTGGCGGCCACGCGCGCGCCAAGGCCTGTTCCGGTGGCGTCGAGGATGCGGAGATTGCCGATCTTCGAGTCGCGGAGGGTGCGTGCGGAGATGTAATTCGGCACGATCATGAGGGACCCAAAGAAGAGCGGCCCGAAGATTGTGGCGATGATAAACCACTTGGTGCGCACGCGTTCGAGATACTCGCGCTTGATCACCACCCAGAGCTTAGCCATGTCCGCTCATTCCTGGCTCCACACCGGTGGCGCCGACTTTCTCGAGGAAGATCTGGTGCAGCGAGGGCTGCACGAGTTCGAACCGCTGCACCGGGACGCCGGCCGCGACAATCGTACGCAAAAGTGCCTGAGGATCGGCGCCGGGCCGCAACCGAATCTCAAAGAACCGATTCGAGTCGTCGACTTTCTCGATCATGGCGTGATCGGCGAGGAGCTTGGCCAGCACCTCGGCCAGCACCTCGGTGCCGCCGGCTCCCACGGAGAGGGCGACGGTGTTCCCGCCGTGCTCGGCCTTTACCCCCGAGACCGTGCCGTCGAGGACTTTCTCGCCGCGGGCAATGATGCACACCGAGTCGCATAGGCGTTCGGCGTTGTCCATAAGGTGCGTCGAGAAAATGACAGTTTTACCGCGCTTTTTGAGCTCGACGACGGTGTCCTTGAGCGCTTGCGCGTTGATCGGGTCGAGGCCGCTGAACGGCTCGTCGAGAATCACGAGGTCGGGATCGTGGATGAGCGTGCCAATGAACTGGACCTTTTGCTGCATGCCGCGGGAGAGCTCTTCGAGCTTGGCGAGCCCCCAATCTTTGCTGGCGGTGGTGAGGTCGAAGCGCTCCATCCACTGGTGAATGCGGCGGTCGGCTTCCTTGGCGCCCACGCCCTTGAGTTCCGCAAGGAAGCGGAGGACGCGGTACACCTGCATCTTCTTGTAGAGTCCGCGCTCTTCGGGGAGGTACCCGATCTGATCGAGGATCCCTGGGTCGGTATTGGGGCGCCCGAGCAGGGTGACCGTCCCGGTGTCCGGGGCGATGATGTTCAGGATCATCCGAATGCTGGTGGTCTTGCCGGCGCCGTTGGGGCCGAGCAGACCGTAGACGGCCCCGGTGGGGACGGCGAGCGACAGGGAGCGGACTGCCGTGTGCTCCGCGTATCTTTTGGAGATCCCTCGAATGTCGAGCGCGAGGTCGGTCATAGAGTCCGTTGTTGGTATCACAGTTCTAACTGAATATACCGCGAATGCCAGATCGCACGATGACCCTACGTTTTGACCGCAACGAAGTTTCCGGCGCCTTCGGCGACCTGGGGACGTCGCTGCCCTTGATGGTCGGGATGATTGCCGCGGCGGGGCTCGACGCCACGAGTGTCCTGGTGGCGTTTGGGGCGCTGCAGGTGCTCACGGGGCTGGTGTATCGCCTTCCGATGCCGGTGCAGCCGTTGAAGGCGGTGGCCGCGATCGTGATTGCACAGAAGGTGTCTGGTGGCGTGGTGTTCGGCGGTGGCCTCGCGATTGGGATGCTGATGCTCGCGTTGACACTTACGGGCGCCCTCGACTGGCTCGCGCGCGTGGTGCCGCGCGTCGTGGTGCGCGGCATGCAGTGTGGGCTTGGCTTGCAGCTGGGACGGATCGCGGTGGCGGAGTACGTGCCTTCTGCCGGCGTGGGTGGATATGCGCTGGCCGCGGTCGCGTTCGCGGTGGTGGTGCTGTTGATGGGCAACCGACGCTGGCCGCCCGCACCGCTGGTTCTCGCACTGGGGGCCGTGTTTGCGCTGACCATGGGCGGGGCGAGCCCGAGCGTGCTGGGCGCCGTGGGCCTGCACCTGCCGGTGGTGCATGTGCCCACCAGCGGCGAGATGTGGACCGGGTTTGTGTTGCTCGCGCTCCCGCAGATTCCGCTGTCGCTCGGCAACTCCGTGCTCGCCACGCGGCAAGTGGCCATGGATCTCTTTCCTGAGCGCGAGCCGTTGTCGGTCCGCCGTATTGGCATCACCTACTCCCTGATGAACGTGGTCAGTGCCCTGGTCAGTGGAGTTCCCGTCTGTCACGGATCGGGAGGCATGGCGGGACACTATGCGTTCGGTGGACGCACGGGCGGGTCGGTGATCATTGCCGGCGTGACGCTCGCGACCGTGGGCTTGTTGTTCGGCGGGAGCATCGGGCAGATCGCGCTCTTTTTTCCGAAGCCGATGCTCGGGGTGCTCCTGCTGTTTGAGGGGGTCGCGATTTTATCGCTGCTCCGCGACTTGGGGGGCGACGCGCGGGAGTTGTCGTTGGCGTTGTTCCTGGGCGTGGTGGCGGCCGGTTTGCCTTACGGATACCTGGTCGCCATGGTGCTCGGCACCGTGCTGGCGAAGGCGAACGTCCGCTTGGCGCGCGCGTGAGCGAGCGGGACCACGGAACGGGCGAGGAAGTCCATTGGAGGCTCGGTGGCGGGTGGCGCAGTGCCTGGCCGCACGTGTCGGTGGCCGTGCTCGCGATGGCGCTCCTGCTCTGGCCCGTCCGCAATGTAGTCCCGCTCTTTGACGGCTGGTTGTTTGCGCGCTGCGCGCTTGATGCGCCGGGGATCGCGGTGCGCTGCGAGGGGCATGTCTCGGGCGGTTGGGGGTTGCTCATGGCACTCGGCAAGCTGTGGACGATCCCCGGGTCAACATCGCTGTTCCTGCCGAGTCTCGTTTTTGGGGCGATTGCGCTGGCGGGCGTGGATCGCATGGCAGCTGCGGTGCTGCGCGGCGACGCACGTGTGGAGCGCGCCTTGCTCGTGGTCGCACTCGCGGTGCATCCCTCGTTTCTGAGCACGGTGTTGCAGCCGAATCTGGATCTCGCGCTGATGGCGTGGGCGTGCTGGATGTTTGCGGGCGTCGCGCGCGGGCGGTTGCTTGAGGTCGCGTGTTTCGGAACGCTGATGATCTTCTCAAAGGAGACGGGGCTTTTTCTGTACGGCGCCGCAAGCCTTGTCATGTGGTGGCGCGCCGTGACCCGCAGCGAGGGGGCACGGACGAGCATCGCGCTCGCAGTGCCGCTCCTCCTGTTCGCGGGATTTTTGTTGTTGAGAAAGCCGGAGCACATGTATCTCTCAGGTGGAACAGTTGCGACGTCGAGCAACTTTCATCCGTTGGATCTGTGGAGCCGACAGCTCCTGAACTACGGCGTGCTCATCGGTGTGCTGAACTATCAGTGGGTTGTGGTGGGCGGGTGCATCGCGGCCGCGGTGGCAGCGATCCGTGTTCGGGCGGTGCGATGGTCGTTGTGGCGAGATGTCACCAGTCCTGCTGTGCGCGTTGGCTGGACGCTTGGTGCGGCGCTGGTACTCGTGACGTCGTATCGCACGTTTGGCAATGTTCGCTATTTCATTTTTGTGCTGCCCTTCGTGCCGCTGGCGATGCTGGTGGCGTTCCGTGCAGCATCGGTGCCGCCGTGGGTGTCCCGCGGTTTGATCGGCGGGTGGGGACTGCTGTTGGTGTCGGCGTCGCAGAGTTCTGCTGATCCTGTGATGCAGCGAATCGCCGGGACGTTCTCGACCGGTCCTGATGTCATGTACGACATGACGCGTGTCGCGCGGGAATGCTGCGGGCGGGGCCGCGATCAACTCGTGTACAACTTGCAATACACCGATTTCGCGCAGGCCATGGACTCGGCGATGGTGCGCATCGGTGCCGCGCGCGGCGTGGTGGTCGCGATGTCGATTTATGGACATTGGCACGCGGTGACGCCGGTGGATGGGGCAACGTCGCGACGTGTGATGACTGGCGGGATTGCGGTGCCGCTCGTGTACACCGAGGATTTGGCCCGCAGTGCGGAGTCTGTGGACCACGCTTGGCTGGTGGAATGGCCCATCACGCCGTCGGTGCGTGAGTCGCTCCGCGATCGCTATACGGTGCGTGACGCTGGCGCGGTGACCTCGGGCGGCGTCACGCTTCGGCTCGCCGAGTTGACGCGGCGAGTGGAGGAAAAGCAGTGACGCGCGTCGCGCCGAAGGTGGCGATTATAGCCGGTGCTGGGCCCGCAGGGCTGACCGCCGCGTGGGAGCTTCTCGCCCGCACGGATATTCGCCCCATTGTGTTCGAGCGCACGCAGGCGATCGGCGGGATTGCGCAGACGTATGAGCATCATGGGAACCGTATCGATATTGGCGGGCACCGTTTTTTCAGCAAGAGCGAGCGCGTCATGCAGTGGTGGTTCTCCAAGTTGCCGCGGCAGGGCGCGCCGGCCGCTGATTCGGCGTGGCGGTCACTCGACGTGGAGTACGCCACTGATGCGCTCGTTCGTACGCTGGCCCCAGAGGCAGTCGACGGGACTCGGGTTCGCGAAGAACGGCGCTCGGCACCTGACCCCGAACGCGAAGAGCAGGTGATGCTGCAGCGCCCGCGGTTGTCGCGGATCTATTTTGGGCGCGCGTTTTTTCCGTATCCACTCAGCATCACGCTTCTGGTGGCGTGGCGACTTGGATTGGTGAACACGGCGCTCATCACGCTGAGTTACCTGAAGGCACAGTTGTTCCCGCGGCGCGACGAGACATTTCTCGATGCGTTTTTTGTCAATCGATTCGGGAAGCGACTGTACGAGACATTCTTCAAGGACTACACGGAGAAGGTGTGGGGGGTGCCGTGTAGTGAGATTCGCGCTGATTGGGGTGCGCAGCGTATCAAGGGACTCTCGCTGACGCGTGCGCTGTCGCATGCGGTGCGCGATCTGTTGTCGAGTGATTTTCGGAAGCAACAAGAGGCCCGTGAGACGTCACTGATTACGCGGTTCTTCTACCCGAAGCGCGGTCCAGGACAAATGTGGGAGACGGTGGCCCAGCAGGTGCGCGATGCGGGCGGGCAGATTCGGCTCGGTGCGCGTGTTGTCGGTGTGCGGCTGACGGAGGGCCGTGTGTCGCATGTCACCGTGCTGGACGAGACCAGTGGACGACGCGAAGAGGTGCGGTGCGACTATTTCTTCTCGACCATGCCGATCCGTGAGCTGGTCACCATGACGACGCCGGCGCCGCCAGCGCATGTGCGTGAGGTGGCACTCGGATTGAAGTATCGCGACTTCCTCACGGTCGGAGTATTACTGCGGAAGTTGCATGTGCTGGAGAAAGGGCGTCCGCCGCAGGCGCGCGTGGACGACAACTGGATTTATGTGCAGGATCGAGACGTGAAAGTCGGGCGCATTCAAGTGTTCAATAACTGGAGCCCATATCTCGTCGCCGACCCAGAACACACGGTCTGGATCGGCCTTGAGTATTTCGTAGACGAACACGACGCGCTCTGGGACGCTGACGATACCGCGTTGCTTGCGCTCGCGGCCCGAGAACTCGAACAGATTGGATTTGCGCTTGGCACTGACGTGCTCGACGGCTGTGTGTTGCGGATGCCAAAAGCCTATCCAGCGTACTTCGGGACCCACGTGCGTCTGAACGAGGTTCGAGAGTGGGTCACGAGTGTCCCGAACTTGTACTGCGTTGGCCGGAATGGGATGCATCGATACAACAATCAGGACCATTCCATGCTCACCGCAATGATGGCGGTGGATCAAATCGTCGCGGGCAAGGATGACGATTCCGCACTGTGGGATGTGAATCTTGAGATGGTGTATCACGAGGGGGAAGGGTGAGCGTGGAGCGAACGACGCCGACCCTCTGGCTCGCGGATCGTCGGGTACCAGCGATCGTTGGTGTGTTAACGGCGCTTGCTGTGTGGTGGGTCTGGGCGGCGACCGCTGGAGTTCCCGTGATGCACGACGAGTGGGCATACTGGCTGCAGGCTGAGCAGTATGCGCACGGCGTGTGGTCTCAGCCGGCGCCGGTGATCCCCGAGTTCTTTGAGCAGATGTATGTGCTCGTGACACCGGTGTTCGCGGCGAAGTATCCGCCGGGCCACGCGATTGTCATCGCGCTCGGGTTCCTGCTTGGATGGCCGATGCTGATGCCACTCGTGCTGAGTGGCCTGACTGGCGGACTCGTATTTGCGCTGGCCCGTCGGGTGCGTGGAGGTGGGGTCGCGCTCGCGACCTGGCTGTTCTGGTTAGGGACATTCGGGAATCTCCGGTGGCGGGCGAGCTATTTTTCTGAGGTTACGAGCTCGCTGTGCTGGCTCGTTGCGTGGTGGGCGCTACTCGAGTGGCGCGCGAGTCAGCGTCGCGCGCCGATGGTGGTGCTCGCTCTGTCGATTGGGTGGTGCGCGGTCACCCGTCCGTATACCGCCGTCGCGCTGGCCATCCCGATTGCGGGAGTCGTGATGGTGGATCTCGTGCGGCGCGGGACATGGCGCGGGACATGGCGCAACTTGGCCATCGGCATCGCAACCGGCACCATGGTACTGATGGTCTTGCCGCTCTGGAGCTGGCGGACGATGGGGAACTGGAGAGAGACACCACTCGCGAGCTACACGCGTCAGTACCTCCCTTTTGATGTTCCCGGATTTCGGGTCGATCCGGCGCCGCCAGAACGGGCGGTTCCCGCAGAATTGGAGCAAGTGCGGGCGTTTCTCCGCGGCGTCAAGGAGCGGCAGGTCCGCGAGCCCCTCGTGCGGACGATTGCCTGGCGCACGCTCTTCGTCGCGCTCCATGCGTTCGACTCGTGGCGACTCTCGTTGGTGATCTGCTTCCTGATAGGTCTCGCAGCGATAGGCGCACCGGGATGGCTGGCGCTGGGAACGGGGCTTCTGTTGATCGTGTCATACGGTGTGCAGGCACACTCGCCGGACTGGACGCTGTATTACTTGGAAGCGCTCCCAGCGCTGGCCTACGCGACGGCCTGTGGCGCACGGCGATTACTGGCGTTGACCTCGACGGGGCTTCGTGTCGCACCGTTCGCGGCCGTTCTGGTCGCTGGTCTCGTGGTTCGGGATATTGGGAATGCACGCCAGTTGATGGGGCGACTTTCCGTGGTTCCTCGCACGTTCGTCGCGTCGGTTGCGGCACTGCCGAAGCGACCCAATGTCGTATTTGTACGCTACGCTCCGAACCGAGGCGCAGGTGCTATCCACATTTCACTCGTCGCGAACGGTGGAGTGCTCGACGCCTCTCCTTCGTGGATTGTGCACGATCGTGGCACCGATAATCGTCGACTCATACTCGCTACCCCAAATCGTACGGCGTATCTGTACGACGAATCTACTCGGACGTTTTCGGAGATTGCGCGATGACCGCCGAACGGCGTGAAACAGTTCTGACCTTCGGCGTGATTGTCGCGCTGCTCGGCATGTTGCTCTGGCCTGAGCGCGGGTACGTGCCGATTTGGGATGGGAACGTGTATGCCAACTGCATTGTAGACGCAGCAACGATGCACGGATTCGATCTGAATAGTCTGCGTTGCGCCCGTCACCCAACCTATGGATGGGCCGCGATTCTCACGCTCTCACAACTGTCGTCGCCCGGAGACACCGGGATGCTGTTGCTCATGAACGTGCTGCTCGGGTTGCTCGCCCTCGTGTCGTTCCGCGCGTTGGCCTCGGCGCTGTTTCCCGGGGACGGGCATGCGCGTGCGTTGAATGTCCTGACCGTTGCCTGCGCGTTGCACCCAGTGCTGTTGTCGACGCTGCTGCAGGTGAATCCCGATTTCGGACTGTACGTATTTTTTCTGGCGATGTATGCGGCGCTCGTGCATGACCGCTATGGCTGGGCGGCGGTGGCCGGCACCTTTCTTGCCTTCAGCAAGGAAACGGGGGCGTTCGCCGCCGGTGCGCTCGTCGCCGTAGAAGTCGGGCGCCGGGTGCTGGCTCCTGCGCTTCGTGGGATGTCGCTCCGCGTTCGGTTGGCGCGTATCGCACCGATCTGGCCAGCATTCCTGCCTGTGACGCTGTTCGGCCTGTACCTCGTGTGGTGGACCGCCGGCGCCAACGCGCAGCCCGCGATTTGGAAACACGACTGGAACACTTCGACGGCTGACGCGTTCCGGTTCTTCGATCTCACGGACCCGATATTCGTCAGCTACGCGGCAGGAATTTTTGTCCTTGGGTTTTCTTGGGTTGTGAGCGCGATTATCGCCGGCGACGCACTGGTCGGCGGGTACAGATTCCTGCGGCGGCGTGCGCCACGCGTACTCGCCGGGGCCGACCCATCACTGGTGGTGTCACTCGCGGTGCTGACGCTCGTGCTCACCTATGTGCTCACCGCGTTCCGCACGTGGAGCAATGTGCGTTATTTCGCGGTCCTCTATCCGCTGTATCTGTTGCTGGCCTATGCGGCGCTGGTCCGAATGCGGGTTAGCCTTGCCGGCCGCTTAGGGGTCGGGGTTGTCCTCGTTGGCCTGTTCGGGCTCGGTGCCGTCCGGTCGGCGGACCCCGTTTCGAAAGCGGTGTACGGCACCTTCTCGATTGGTGACCGCGAGATGTACACAATGACCTCTATTACTGGAGAGTTTTCCGGCCCCGGGCGCGACGAGCTGGTGTACAATTTAGAGTTTACGGGCTTCCACCACATCCAGAACGCCCTCTTCCGGGAGCTGCGGATCGGCGATTCGACTTGGGTCGCGATCTCACGTTCGATGCGCTGGCACTTGTGGAGCCAGCTCGACGCGCGCACACGTCGCCGAACGCTGCAACGTACGAATCTGATCGTGCCGCGATATGCGGACGAAATCGACCTGCAGGTAAACCCAAATCGTCCCACGGATGTGGTCTTTTTGGAGTTTAGCAACCACCAGTACGGCGACCATGCGCTGGAGTCGCTCACGCGGCGCTACTACCGTGAGGCGGGGATCGCCAGAATTCATCTAAACGGACACCTGCTGGTGGCGCATCATCTGGTGCTACGAGCGCTCCCATAGCTAGCTTCGAAGATGCCGAAATCCCTGCGCGCGGGAGCCATGTCATGAAGGCCGTGATCCTAGCGGGTGGACTAGGCACGCGCCTCTCCGAAGAGACCGAACGGCGTCCCAAGCCGATGGTGGAGATCGGGGGGCGTCCGATGCTCTGGCATATCATGCGTCGGTACGCGGAGTTTGGGATCAACGAGTTTGTGGTCGCGTTGGGCTACAAGGCGGAGGTCGCCCAGCGTTGGTTCCTTGATTATCGGGATGCAGGTGGC
>Ga0214919_10010430_pt1 | contig 11768 bp, 9 predicted proteins | sample LL1503_MetaG_FD_177994 | JGI IMG/M metagenome (GOLD analysis project Ga0214919, IMG submission 177994) | Freshwater microbial communities from Lake Lanier, Atlanta, Georgia, United States - LL-1503 | ecosystem: Environmental > Aquatic > Freshwater > Lake | place: USA: Georgia | collected 2015-03-15
AGAATTGGCCGCAATTGAATTAGAGCTGAGCGAAAAGAAAAAGCCATCAAAGAAAAGTGACAAGGCCGAAGTCGATTTCGCTGGTCTCCAGAAGATGACCGCCGAAGAACTGCTCAAAGAAGCGAAGAAGCTTGGCCTTGAAGACAAGTCTGGGCTTCCAAATCATCGCCTCGTATTCGAGATTCTCAAAGCGCGGGCTTTGGTGGATGGGTTGATGCTTGCTGAAGGATCGCTCGACATCATGCCAGAAGGATTTGGTTTTCTTCGCAGCGCGGAATATTCATATTTGGCTTGCGAAGACGATGTCTATATCAGTGCAAGTCACATCCGTAAATTGGGATTGCGCCGCGGTCAAACTATTCGCGGACTCATTCGCGCTCCCAAGGAACAGGAATTATTCTTTGCATTACTTCGCGTCGAAGCAGTTAACGGCCTTGATCCAACGACCGTGCACTCGCTTCCAATCTTCGAAAACTTGACTCCGCTTCATCCCAATGCTCGCATCCACTTGGAGATGTTGAACCAACCAACACGCATCGAACCCCGAGTCATCGACATGGTCACGCCATTTGGATTCGGTCAGCGCGGATTGATCGTCGCACCGCCGCGCACTGGAAAGACAGTCATTCTTCAACAAATTGCAAATGCAATCGCGACCAATCATCCCGATGTTCACACAATCGTTTTGTTGATCGATGAGCGTCCCGAAGAAGTCACCGATTTCAAACGCAACACGCCGACGCGTGTTGAAGTTGTCGCAAGCACATTCGACGAAGAAGCTTCGCGTCACATTCAAGTTGCGGAAATGGTGATTGAAAAAGCACGACGCATGGTCGAGTGCGGGGAGCATGTTGTCATCCTTCTCGACTCGATCACTCGTCTCGCGCGTGGTTACAACAACGCAATGCCAAATTCTGGCAAGATCGGTTCGGGCGGCGTTGATACCTCCGCGCTCATCAAGCCGAAGAAATTCTTCGGAAGTGCTCGAAACATCGAAGGTGGCGGATCGCTGACAATCATCGCAACTGCGCTCGTTGATACGGGAAGTCGCGCTGACGAAGTCATCTTTGAAGAGTTCAAGGGAACCGGCAACGCCGAACTTCACCTTGATCGAAAATTGGTGGAAAAACGCATATATCCCGCGATTAATGTTGGCGCATCTGGTACACGCCGCGAGGAGTTGTTGCTCGATCCAAAGGAACTCGAACTCATTATTCGCCTGCGAAAGGTGGTCTCTGACATGAATGTCGTCGAAGCGATGGAACTTCTGCGAAGTCGAGTTGCAAAGACCAAATCCAACGCGGAATTCCTAATGACTATGAGCATGGGTTAAGGAGTATGGGCCAAGGGTTCAAGCATCGCTTCGCTATAGAATGCGTATGGATTTGCAAGGAATCGACCCGCGAAAGAATATATTTATGCCTATGCAGTTCACTCCACTTTCGACCAAGTCTCCTCATCAAACAAGAGGCTTCACTCTCGTCGAGCTCATTGTGGTTGTCGCAATCATCGCGCTTCTCGTCGCTCTCCTTCTGCCAGCGTTGAGCATCGCGAAAGCCAACAGCCAGTGGGCAGCAAGCCAAAACAATATGCGGCAAATCGCAACATTGATGCAGGGCTATGCCACCGACAATCGTGATCGAGTACTGCCAAGTGAATTTGATCATCGAACGCCGACCCCCGCACCAGCCACGCCATTTTTCAAGGGACCGATGCGATCAAAGACTCCAACTACTCCAGGTGGTTTGCCAACGGACTCTCCGCCAATCGGAACCTTGCTCGTAGGGACATGGGCCGACATCCTCTGGACGACTGCAAATATGGGCACTTTCGTCATGCCTGCTGGGGCAGGTGGAGGTACGAGCGGCTCTTACAATTACCACTTCGACTCTCCAGATCGGCTTGTCTACGAGAGTCACACCGGCTTTTCAAAAAACATTCTTCGCTCAACAGTTGGAATGAAGAAACCTTTTTCATCTTCTTCCGAAACAGATGAAGCCACACCTTGGGGAACTGGCGCATCAATCCGCGAACTCGATCATCCAGGATATTTCGCAGCGAACAATTTTTTCACTGCGGCACCGTGGCTTGGAACTGGTGGCGCTGGAGTTTCCGCGAGCGGTCAACTGCCCCGTTACTACCCATCGAGCCAAATCCGAAATCCATCTTCGGCGGTTTACCTTGTGGATAGCCGTGCAGGAGAAGTGATTAACCCAATCGCTGCACCATGGCAAGGAACTCCAACTCCTGTTGCTACTGGATCTCCCATCATCGACCTTTGCGAAGTTGACTTTCGATATCCCGGCGACTCGTGCAACTTCCTCTGCATGGACGGTCATGTGCAAACCGAAGTCAGGTGGGACAAGATTCAGGACCTACAAGGCCCTTATTTCACCAGTCCTGCTGATCCGCCGACTCCAGGCCCAAATGATCCAGATCCCCGTGGACTAAAAATTTCCAACCTAGACAGATCCGATAACCCGCCGCCAGGACCATAATTTATTTCTTGGGTTCCTCCGGCGTCTCCAAAAAAAGTCGAACTTCAGTCTTGCTTTTTCATCTTTAATTTCTAATTTTCAAAAATGACAGTTCAACCTACTTGTAGGGATTTGGAATGTCGATACACTTACCCTCCCGCCGCCCGATGAGGGCGGTTTTTCATCTCGGGAACGCCACCGTAGCTCAGTGGTAGAGCACACCCTTGGTAAGGGTGAGGTCGAGGGTTCAATCCCCTTCGGTGGCTTCCGTAGGCACTCGTGTTGGGTGTCTGCTTCAGAACTCTTCAGGCGACTCAACGGAGTAATTAGACATGGCAAAAGAAAATTTTAATCGCACAAAGCCTCACGTCAACGTGGGAACAATCGGACACATCGATCACGGAAAGACAACGCTCACTGCGGCGATCACTGCGGTCCAATCTGCACGCGGCTTCTGCAAGCCGATCAGCTATGACCAAGTCGCAAAGGCGTCCGAGAGTGAAGGCCGCCGAGATCCAACCAAGATCGTGACGATTGCAACATCGCACGTTGAGTACGAGACTGGTGCTCGTCATTACGCACACGTCGATTGCCCAGGCCATGCTGATTATGTCAAGAACATGATCACTGGCGCTGCACAGATGGACGGTGCAATTCTCGTGGTTTCTGCTTACGACGGCGTGATGCCACAGACTCGCGAGCACGTTCTTCTCGCTCGTCAGGTTGGCGTACCGCGCATCGTGGTCTTTCTGAACAAGGTTGACACCGTTGAGGACGCTGAACTCATCGATCTCGTCGAAGAAGAAGTTCGCGATCTGCTCAAGAAGTATGACTTCCCAGCAGCTGAGATTCCAATCGTTCGCGGCGCGGCTTACCCTGCTCTGATGAATCCAAAGGATGCAGAGAAGAGTCAGTGCATTGCAAATCTGATGGATGCAATCGATTCATACATCCCAGAACCAACGCGTGAAGTTGACAAGCCGTTCCTTATGTCCGTCGAAGACGTTTTCTCGATCAAGGGTCGTGGAACTGTCGCGACTGGGCGTATCGAGCGCGGCATGATCAAGGTCGGCGAGGAAATCGAAGTCGTCGGACTTCGACCTGAAGCGATCAAGACCACTGTCACCGGCGTCGAAATGTTCCAGAAGACTCTCGATTCGGGCATGGCTGGTGACAACGTTGGTTGCCTCCTCCGTGGCGTTGAAAAGAGCGACATCGAGCGTGGCCAAGTTCTTTGCAAGCCAGGTTCGATCAAGCCGCACACCGAATTCGAAGCGCAGGTCTATGTGCTCACGAAGGAAGAAGGCGGACGTCATTCGCCATTCTTCTCCGGATACAAGCCACAGTTTTACTTCCGTACGACAGACATCACAGGCAAGCTCGACCTCGTCGGAGCTGAAATGTGCATGCCCGGCGACAACGTCAACTTGAAGGTTGATCTTGAAGGAAAAGGCGTTGCAATGGAAGTCGGAGTCCGCTTCGCAGTCCGCGAAGGTGGAAAGACAGTCGGCTCTGGTGTTGTCACCAAGATTGTGAAGTAACTCAATGGCAAAGAAAAGTCTCGACCGTGAATATGTGTGGTTGCAGTGCACCGAAACCGGTGACTTGAACTATCGAACAGAAATCCGCGTAAAAGGCGGGATTCTGGAGAAAGTGAAGCTTGGCTTCAAGAAGTTCAGTCCCCGTCTTCGTCGGCACACCCTTCACAAAATCAAGCGGAAATAAACGTGGTTTCTTTTCGCCGAGACGCCGATAGCTCAGCTGGTAGAGCAGCGGATTCCAAATCCGCAGGTCGTGGGTTCGATCCCCTCTCGGCGTGTTTTCTTGATTGAGATTTGATCCGCATTGTTTGCATAGTCACGACAGAATCATTCGAAACGGAACCATAAAGACATGTACAAGCTCGGACAAGGCTATTGGACTCGTGTGATATCAGCGACGGCAGGTGGAGTGATCGCCATGCTCGGTGGTTTGTGGCTTCACGACATCTTCGCAACAGTCAATTGGGGAATCAACCCAATTTTTCTTTCGTGGGGTATGGGTGGACTCTTCGTCGCATTGTGCTGTCCGTTCATTTACATGCTCACTGCACGCAATGTGACAAGTGTTGACTTTATGGTTGCAACTGAAACAGAAATGAAGAAGGTGAGTTGGCCAACAAGACGAGAAGTCACAAGTTCAACGATCATCGTGATTTTTACCAGCGTGGTGATTGCCTTGTTCTGCTTTGTCTTCGACCAAGCATTCTTCTTCCTCTTTGTGCAACTCCGCGTATTGGAACCAGGTACTTGACATGAATACATCTGACGAAAATGATCCAAATTTCTCTGAGTCACAAGAGAACGAAGCCACGCCAGTTGAAGGCAAGGCAATCGAAGCGAAAACGAAAGCAAAGCGAAAGCCAAAGGCTGAAGTTGTTATCGCCGAACCTGCTGGCCCGCGAAATTTGCGAGCTATTCGATCAGGCGAAGCGCGACCTGCAACAACTTCGCGAGTCATGGGCGTGGAAACAACTCGCATCACGATTCCAGCAGAGCCAAGAGAAATCGCTCCGATAGCTGAAGGCGATATGCCAATGTTCCGCGAAGGAATGGATTGGTTCGTTCTTCGCGTCGCAAGTAATAAAGAAGATTCCGTCCGTGGAACGCTGCTTCGTAAAGTTCAGATCGAAGGCATGGAATCACTCGTTGGTCGAATCATGGTTCCAACCGAAAAAGTGAAAGTGCTCGGCAAGCAAGGCAAGCAAACTGTCACCGAAACAAAACTTTATCCAGGATATGTCTTCGTTGAAATGCGCCTCGAGCCAGATGGTCGCATTCCTCAAGACGTGTTTTTCTTGATCAAAGAAACGACGGGTGTCGGCGATTTCGTCGGTACTGCAGGTCGTCCGACTCCGATGTCAGTTGTCGAAGTCGAAAAGATGTTGTTCGATTCGAAGCCTGCGCAAGAAGCGCCGCAATTGAAAATGGATTTGCACAAGGGCGACAATGTCACCATCAAAGAAGGTGCTTTCCAAGGCTACGAAGGAACGATCGACGAAGTATTCCCGGACAAGGGCCAGGTCCGGGTGCTCGTCACGATCTTCGGTCGTCAAGCGCCGATCGATATGGAATATTGGTTTGTTCAGCGCGCAGAGAAGTGATGCGCGTCGGTTGGACGAGAAACGAATCGCATAGGACCCAACGAGAGGCTGCTTGATGCGCAAACATAATCTTTTTAAGGCACTTTCATTTACTTCCGCCATTGCTGTCGCGCTTGTTCTATCTGGCTGCGCTGCCACGATGACCTATCCCGAATACGCAGGTGCGCCAAAGGCAGATCCAAGTTTGCAACCGTTGCCAAACTTGATGGCGGATGCGCTGAAGTTTGCGCATCAACGCACTTCTCCAGAGCAAGAATTGGTTTACAACTTGCCGCCGACGACGCCGGTACAGGTTTGGACAGGCGTAGGAAAACGACTTGGAATTGGCCGACCGATGACGGCTGGCGACACGCATGTCTGGTCGATTCGCCAAGTGCGATTGTCTGGCGCACGAGCAGAAGTCGATGTCGTCTATCCAACCGATGGAATCTATCAGTTAGCGACAGTGCATTTCGTTGGTTCAACGGCTCAACCTTACTATCCAACCATGCTCCAATTCTGGTTGGTGCCAGTTGATGCGCCGACTTGTAACACGCCTCAAGTAGTTCTGGATCAAGCTAAGAACCAAGCGACGCCCGCGCAACAATAGTCATTGCGAGTTGTCGAATGAATCAAAATATGAAGATCATTCGGGAGACGCAAACTCTCCTGCCCCGCGAAGCGTTAAAAGTTGCTGATCGCTTGCGCAAATCTCGCGAAGCTTCTTTGCAAAGTTTGTCCGCCGATTCGCAGGTGTTGCGCGAAAAAACTCTGTTGCCAAATGCCAACTCGATTGCAACTGACGCTATTGATCAAAGCGTCTTGCGATTTGATTGTTCGCAGCCAGCAAGAGTGACTGCACGCGCAGTGCTCGCAGCAGAATTCTCGGCAGTGCGAAAAGGAATTGTGTTGGCATCCAATGAGTCGCTGCCGTTGATCGAGCGACTCGCAGGAGTGCACCGTTCGCGCAGAGGACTGAAACGATTGCAAGCGCTGCGTGATTTGCTTCAGCCTGGATTTCCTCAAGGTCGCATTCTGGCACGAGCTGGCATCCGTCGCGCAAAGGCAAGCTTGGCTGAAACGCGTCAACGCGACGCGCTTGCCTCGTTGCTTGAAGAACTCTGCGCGCTTCGCGGTCAACCATTGACAACTGCTGCTGATGGGGCAACTCATGTAACGCATCTCGCTCCATCATCCAAGTGCATTGAAGAAGCATTGGAATCTATTGCCACTGCACAGAGATCCATGCGTCTCTATTCGGGCTCGCCTTTGGACTGGTATGAAGTGACCGCTCAATTTTCCAAGACATGGCAAAATGCGCGAGGCTTGGCTCATCGTGCTTGGCTTGGTCTTGGCGAAAAAGATTTGCATGAGACGCGTAAGAAATTTCAGCGACTCGCAGATCAGATGGCTGCTTTGGGCGGATGCATCGGTCGCAAAGAATATTCGTCGCGAAATCGACTTCGTTCTGCAGCAGAAAATCTTGGACGTGCGCGAGATCTTGCTTTGCTTGCCGACAAGATTGAAGGAACAACGGCCGAAGGTCGGGCCTTAGCCAAACGAGCTCTCGCACTGCGTGCGAAGGCGATTCGTTGTGCGCGCAAGCAATCTCGTTGTGCGCTCACAGCAACTGCCGCCAATATGTCGCAGATGATGAATCAACGCATCAAGCAATCGTGATCTGCGCCTTGAGTTCGACCGTGTTGCGTTCGACCGTGTTGCGCTTATGCTTGGTTCATGGCAAACCCAACAACGGCGATCACTCCAACGCGTTCTGAAAATTATTCTGAGTGGTATCAACAAGTGGTTCGCGCTGCGGATCTGGCAGAAAATTCCGCGGTGCGTGGGTGCATGGTCATCAAGCCTTGGGGATATGCGATCTGGGAAAATATGCAGCGGGTTCTTGATGGAATGTTCAAAGAGACGGGGCATAGCAACGCCTATTTCCCGTTGTTCATTCCTGTGTCGTTCTTGGAAAAGGAAGCGGCGCATGTCGATGGATTCGCAAAGGAATGTGCGGTCGTCACGCACCATAGATTGGAGATGGGACCTGATGGGAAACTTATTCCCGCTGGAGAATTGGAAGAACCACTTGTTGTTCGACCAACTTCGGAAACCATCATCGGTGCAACGTATGCAAAGTGGGTTCAGAGTTATCGCGATTTGCCGCTGTTGATCAATCAATGGGCGAATGTTGTTCGGTGGGAAATGCGGACTCGACTTTTTCTGCGGACAACAGAATTTCTTTGGCAAGAAGGTCACACGGCTCATGCCACGCGTGAAGAAGCTGTTGAAGAAACGATGAAAATGCTCAAGGTCTACGCCAACTTTGCAGAAGGATGGATGGCGATGCCGGTTCTGCAAGGACGCAAGACTGATGGGGAACGATTTCCAGGAGCAGTTGATACGTATTGCATTGAAGCGATGATGCAAGATCGTCGCGCGCTTCAAGCAGGAACAAGCCATTTCTTAGGACAGAACTTTGCCAAGGCAAGTGAGATTCAATTCTTGGATGCACAAGGTGAACGTCAGTTTGCGTGGACGACATCATGGGGAGTCAGCACTCGCCTTGTCGGCGCGATGATCATGACTCACTCCGATGATGATGGTTTGATCTTGCCGCCGAAGTTGGCCCCAGCACATGTGGTGATTATTCCCGTCGTTCATAAGCCCGAAGATGCAGCGGCGATTCAAGCGTGGACGCGATCGCTTGCAGACGAACTTCGCAAACAATCATTCGATGGAAGACCTGTGCAAGTCCAACTCGATGAGCGTGATATGCGCGGCGGCGACAAGGCATGGAACTGGATCAAGAAAGGTGTTCCTGTGCGAGTGGAAGTCGGGCCAAGAGATTTGGCTGCTGACAGCGTCTTTATGGCTCGGCGCGATAAGCCGCATAAGGAAAAGTTGGCAGTCAAGCGCGGTGATTTCATTCAAGGGATTTCCGCACTTCTGCAAGAGATTCAAGATGGGCTCTTCAAGCGTGCGGACGATTTTCGCATTGCAAACACGAAGGTGATCGATGATGCAAAGGAGTTCGAGGCATACTTTGCTGCGCCAAAGGTTGCGGAGAATGTGCCAACGCCGATTCATGGCGGCTTTGCGCTCGCTCACTTCTGCGGCGATCCAAAGGTTGAAGCCCAAATCAAAGATCGCCTCGGCGTGACCGTTCGCTGCATTCCCCTTGAGGTGGGAAATGAGCCTGGGAAGTGCGTGATAACCGGCGCTCCGAGCCCCCAAAGGGTGGTTTGGGCCAAGGCGTACTAGTGCAAAAGCCAAAATTTCTCTGATTTTGACAGGTTCTTTTTGACATGCTCATGAATTGGGGCATATTCAATTGGTTTCAGTTGTTCGTAAACGGTTGAGAGAAAAGGGCTTGCTGCGGCAAGTAAAAATTATGTTCAATAAAAGTTTATTGTGTGTTGCTGGAATTGCAATTTCATCTTTCGTTGCAGCATCCGCTTCTGCAGACTTCATCAATCCACAGGTGCCACCATGGCGTGGCGCTGCTGATGCAGACTTTTATGGATGGGAAAATTTCACCAGTGCATTTGGTGGCCCCAATTTGACCAACTATGCAGGAACTGAATCTGGAGCGGCGCTCTTCAACTTTGGCCCTGGAGCGTTGATCACCAGCACAGGCAATTTGTACGGAGCGAGTAATCCACTTTCAATTTCAATTTATGGTGGCTTGACTGCGCAGGTGAATGAAGTGATTCTGAATATCGCATCAATCGGAACAATCATCAACACGAATTCTGTTCGTTTGACCATTTCAGACAACAATGGAAATAGTTTTTCAATCAATCCTGGATTTATGGAACTCCGATCGAGCTCTGACGCACCAGGTGGTCAAGGTCAAATTCAGACACGTGCTTTCAGATGGATGCTTCCGGGAATGCCTTTCGCAGCGACACGTTTCGAGTTGGGTTTCGCAAGCCAGACAAACAATTTGAGTCTTGACACTGTCAGCGCGGACATTCATTATGTTCCAGTGCCTGGCGTCTTGGCGATTCTCGCATCGTCTGGACTCATCGCAATTCGTCCCCGTCGCCGAACGAAATAAACCACGAAGAGCTGGTCGCCCAATCGAACTTCGAAAAGTTCAGACAGTTTGACTGATCGCTGTTGCGTCAACGCGCGGGAAGAGCGCAACTTTTTCAATCTGATGCCCATCAGATATCGAACCATATTTTTTTCGAGCAAACCAATTCGTATCTTTGCCGGGAATTCCACCAAATGCTGTGGCAAGATCTCCCATGCGCTGAGGTAAGAATGGCTCCAGCATCACGCCTGCAATGCGTACAGTTTGCGCACATTGATTGAGAATTGACGAGAGGCGAGGGGTATTTGCTGGATCCTTTGCAAGTTTGAATGGCTCTGTGTCATTGATCATCACATCAACTTGTCGCAGGAGATCCATTGCACAGCGCGCTGCGCCGGAAAGATCGAAGACTTCCATGCACTGTTCCCACTTCGCGATCGCGGCATCACAACGGCTTGGCCATTCCCCACCAGCTTGCGCATCGGTTGGCAATTTTCCGCCGAAATATTTTCCGATCATTGCGCCAACGCGGCTGGGACAATTCCCAACTGTGTTCACCAGGTCATTGGTGTATGTCTCGTGAAAATGTTTTCCGTTGAAGTCAGCGTCCGTTGTGCCGAGCGGACCTTGGGTGGACATATACCAACGCCAAGCATCCAGTCCGTATGTCGCGTTATAACGCTCGATGGTTGGGAGATCGACGAAATTTCCCAGAGACTTGCTCATTTTCTTGCCGTCGGCAATCCAGAATGAGTGCGCGTAAATGCATTTAGGAAGTGGCAGTTTGAGCGCCATCAAGAGCGCTGGCCAAATCACCGCGTGAAACCAAAGAATTTCTTTTCCCACGACGTGATAATCCGCGGGCCAATATTTTGTTCGTTCAGCGTGAGGCGTTGCCAGCCCGAGCGCAGTGATGTAATTCAGCAGGGCATCAATCCACACATACACCACATGACCAGGCGCATCGGGCATCGCAATGCCCCACGAAAAATTTGTGCGCGTGATTGGAACATCCTGCAATCCCTCTCGCATTCGACCAAGCATTTCATTCGCACGCTCTGCGGGCCGAACGAAAGTTGGATGATCTGCAAAGTGCTTCGCCAAGCGATCCGCGAATGCGCTCAATCGGAAATAATAATTTTGCTCGGTCGCACGAACCAGCGCCTTCCCACTGATTGGACTTTGATAATTCAATTCGCGTGCTTTGTTCTCGGTGTGATATTCCTCTTGACCTTCGTCGTACCAACCTTCGAAGGTTCCAAGATAGACATCGCCTGTCGCCATAAGCCGCCGCAGAAACTCTTGAACTTGCGCAACATGCCGAGGCTGAGTTGTTCGGATGAAATCGTCGTTTGTCAAACCGAAAGTTGCCAGAACTCGCTGAAATTCGGCAGCATTTTCGTCCGCAAGCGATTGCGGCGAGATGCCACGCGCAGTCGCACTCTTTTCAACTTTCGATCCATGTTCATCGGTCCCAGTCAGAAAGAAAACTTCCCGTCCGACAAGTCGACCAGCTCGCGCCCAAACATCGCAGATGGTCGATGTATATGCGTGACCGATATGTGGTCGATCATTGACGTAATAGATCGGAGTTGTGATAAATGAAGTCTGGCTCATTCGAATCGAGATACTAGAGCAGTCGTGCAATCATGCGCAGTGGCGGCGAACTCGAATTTATGGCGCACCAAGATCGCCTCGAATCTCGTCAAGAGTTGCCACATCATCTGCGCGCGCTATGAACAGCAGGTCGCCGTCAGTGAAGACGAGCGTCGCGCTCGAATTGGGATCCGTTTCGTCATCACGCTCGGTGATCGAGCGATTTGTCGCGAAGGGCTCCATTCTTCCAAAGTCATCGAATGATGCGAATTGCCCGTGATCACCTGTGACAAAGAGCGCTAAAAAACGATCAGCAGATTCTCCTGCTCGTTCGTACAGAATTGCAATACCGGCCTGATCCCCAAGGAGAATCGCTTGCCCAGCCAAAATCGGTACGAACCCTTTCGCAGAAAGATCGGGAGGTCTCCATTCGCTCTTGATCGTTGAACTGACAAGGTCTGCGAGATCGCTGCGATTTGGCGTTGGCGACTCAGTTGGGCGGTGCAGCGCTTCGATTTGCATTCGTAAT
>Ga0214919_10010431_pt1 | contig 11768 bp, 7 predicted proteins | sample LL1503_MetaG_FD_177994 | JGI IMG/M metagenome (GOLD analysis project Ga0214919, IMG submission 177994) | Freshwater microbial communities from Lake Lanier, Atlanta, Georgia, United States - LL-1503 | ecosystem: Environmental > Aquatic > Freshwater > Lake | place: USA: Georgia | collected 2015-03-15
AGAGCAATGCCATGGGCCTGACCCGCCGCTCCCTGCTCAGGGTACCGTCCGCGCTCCTGGCCGCTGGTGTGCTGGGACCGATCGACCTCAACGCGCAGACAGGAGCGGCACCATCGGTCGGCGGGAGCCCTGCGGGCGTGCCGGCTTCGAGCGGATTGAACAGCAGCCCGAACCCGTCGCCGGCAGGGTCTTCATTGGGGCGTCCGCTCCGCCTGATCGTGCCCTATCCCCCTGGAGGCCCGCTGGATCTGGCAGCCCGTTCGCTCGCGGAATCCGCCCGTCCGGTCTTGGGTCAGATCATCGTCGAAAACCGCTCCGGCGCCGGCGGTAACCTTGGCGCCGATGCAGTGGCCAAGTCGGCGCCCGACGGGCATACCTTGCTGCTGGGCGCAGTGGCCACCCATGCGATCAATCCCTGGCTCTATTCTAAAATTCCATACGACGCGGAGCGCGATTTCATTCCGATCACCCTGATCGCCAACGTTCCCAATGTGCTGGTCCTCGAGACGGCGTTCGCCGCCCGGCACCGGATCGATTCCGTGCCGGCTTTCGTACAGTATCTGCGCTCGCATCCGGGTCAACTCAGCTTCGGTTCTGGGGGGAACGGGAGTGCCGGGCACCTCGCCGGGGAACTGTTCAAGATGCAGACGGGAACCTTTGCAGTCCATATTCCGTATCGCGGCGCTGCACCGGCTCAATTGGCGCTGCAGGGGGGCGAAATTCAGTTCATGTTCGATAACCTCGCGTCTGCGGCGCCGCGGATTCGGGACGGACGGATTCGGGCGCTGGCGGTGACCACACGGCAAGCGGCCAGTGCATTTCCCGAATTGAAACCACTGGCCAGTGCCGGGGCGGCGGAACTGAAATCCTTCGATATCAGCACCTGGTTCGGCCTGTTTGCGCCAGCGAACACCCCCGCAGACGTGATTGAACGCTTGCATGGCGGATTCACCGGGGCCATGCAGACCAGGGCGTTTCGGGATCTGATGGCAACGTTGGCGGCCGAACCGTCGCCAACATCACCGCGCGAATTTGCAGCGCTGATTGCGCAGGAGAGTCGAAAATACCAGGCGATTGTGCGCCATGCCAGGGCAACCGTTGACTGAGGCCGTGCGATCCGAAACCGTTGAGTTGACTCCCAAACCGTATTGCCACCCCTGACCAGGCGTTCTAACGATGTCCATTGCCCGCGACCTTGATCTCACCCTGCCCGCAACCGTGGTACCCCCGCTGACTCCGTTCACAGCCGCCGGGGCGGTCGACTATGCCGCACTCGAGCGGATGGTGAATTACGTGGTCGAAGACTGCGAGGCCACGATGGTGATCGCGGCTGGTGTTGAGGCACAGGAGTATCAGTACCTGAGTTTTTCGGAACGTAAAGATCTGATTCGAAGCACGATCGAACTGGTCGATGGCCGCCGCCCGGTCGCCGTCGGCATCTCGCATCCATCCGCGCGCGTCGTGTTGGAGTTGGCCGATTTTGCCCAGCAACAGGGGGCATCGGCGTTGCAACTGCTGGCTCCGATGAAGCCGACCGGTGGGCAGCCCAAGTTGAGTGAACTGGTTTCGTACTACGAAACGGTGCTTCGGCGAACCACCCTGCCGATGATGCTCTACCTGAACCCGGGCCCTGGCGCCGAGGTGTCGGTCAAGGACACGGTCGAACTTGCCAAGCTGGAGGGGATCGCCTTTGTGAAGGAGAGCTCACGGGATCTGACCCGGGTCTCGCGCCTCATCGAAGAGATCGAACATGGAGGACATGCGCACTACTTCACCACCTTGCAGATGAACCTGGCCTCTCTGATGCTGGGCGGAACTGGAGTGACGCTTCCCCCGCCGGCCGCGCTGATTTCCAGGAAGATTCACAAAGCGTTTGTCGCGGGTGATTGGGTCGAGGCGGCGCGCTTGCAGCGACAGTTCGCACTGTTTCCGGCTCGGTGGATGGAATTCGGTCTGGCGGCAGTCATGAAGGCGGCACTGAATCTCCAGGGGATGGCGCTCGGTGATCCTTACCCCCCGTATGAACCCCTCTCCGAACCCGCGCTGAAGTCACTCCAGGCGTACCTGAACACCATGGATCTGTGATGGGTACTGGCTATTTCATGAGCGGTTGTTGAGTGTTCAAATTTTTCGAATCGCTTCTCGATCCTTATCCGGAGCAGGAACCGGTTCCGACACCGGCCACCTTTACGCAATTTCTTTGGGCCGCTTCGGCGGGGATGCGCGGCCACATGATCGCCGTTGTCGGCCTGACCGCGCTGATTGGTGCCTTCGAAGCACTGCTGTTTGCACTGGTCGGGGAGCTGGTGGACTGGATTTCTCTGGTTGAGCCCAGCCAGCTCTTTGCCCAGCGTGGCCGCGAACTACTCGGTCTGGCGGCTCTTCTGATGGCGAGCGTTTTGCTGGTCGCGCTGCAGGCGCTCTTTAAGTATCAGACCCTGTTTGGAAACTTTCCGATGCGGCTGCGCTGGAACTTTCATCGCCTGATGCTTTCCCAGAGCATGGGTTTCTATCAGGACGAATTCTCCGGACGGATCGCGACCAGGGTCATGCAGACCGCCTTGGCCGTGCGCGATGTGCTGCTGGGTGTCGGCGACATCATGGTCTTTGTGATCATTTATTTTTTCACGATGGTGGGGGTGGTTGGTACCTTCGATCTCCTGCTGCTTCTACCCTTCGTGCTGTGGGTCTCGATGTATGCAGTGGTGCTGCGCTTCTTTGTTCCGCGCATCGGTCGCGTGGGCAAGGACCAGGCGGATAAACGCAGTCTGATGACGGGCCGGATCACCGACGCCTATACCAATATCGCGACGGTCAAACTGTTTTCCCATGCCGATCGCGAGGCGCACTATGCGCGCAATGCCATGCGGGAGTTCATGGAAACCGCCTATGCCCAGATGCGTCTGGCCAGTGGCTTTGAGATCGCGAATCATGTGCTTGGCATGGTCCTGATTTTGTCGACCTCCGGTCTTGTTCTGTGGCTCTGGACCCAGGGTGCGGTCGGGGTGGGTGCGGTCGCAGCCGCTACCGCGATGGCACTGCGTCTGAACGGCATTTCACACTGGGTGATGTGGGAACTCGCCAGTTTGTTCGAACATGTCGGCACCGTGCGCGACGGGATGAACATGCTGTCCAGGGCCAGGACGGTTGTGGACCGTACCCAGGCTCCGAATCTGGCAGTCAGTCATGGCCAGATCCGCTTCGAGTCGGTTCGGTTTACCTATGACGGCAAGCGCAACGTCATCCATGATTTGAATCTGGTCATTCGTCCTGGTGAAAAAGTTGGTCTCGTGGGCCCTTCTGGCGCCGGAAAGAGCACCGTGACCAATCTCTTGTTGCGTCTCTACGACCTTGACAGCGGACGGATCCTGATCGACGGGCAGGACATCGCTCAAGTCACGCAAAGCAGCCTGCGGGCCAACATTGGGATGGTCACGCAGGACACTTCGCTACTGCACCGCTCGGTGCGGGAAAACCTGCTGTACGGTCAACCCGGGGCCTCGGAGGCCGAGATTCGCCAGGCCGTCCAGCGCGCTGAAGCCGATACGTTTGTCGATCTGCTGACGGATCCGTCAGGTCGCAAGGGACTCGACGCCCATGTGGGTGAGCGCGGTGTCAAGCTGAGCGGTGGTCAGCGCCAGCGGATCGCGATCGCTCGTGTCATGCTGAAAAATGCACCGATCCTGATCCTGGACGAGGCGACAAGCGCGCTCGACAGCGAGATCGAAGCGGCCATTCAGCAAAGTCTTTACCGACTGATGGAGGGGAAAACGGTGCTCGCAATTGCCCATCGCCTGAGTACCATTGCGGCGATGGATCGCTTGATCGTAATGGCAGAGGGACGCGTGGTTGAAGAGGGTACGCACCAGGCGCTGCTTGAACGCGGCGGCCTGTATAGCCGACTTTGGGCACATCAGAGCGGTGGTTTTCTGGCCAGTTCGCCAGTCGAACTGACCCCTTGATCGAAGGGGCGCATCGGTTCTTCCCGAATGCGCCGCACGGTATCCGCCAGATTGGCCCAGGGTGCTTGTCCGGGCGCGAAGCGCAGCCGCATCCATTGGACCAGCTCGGTCAGCTGAGCCTCGGTCAGGCTATCGCGAAACCCCGGCATGAATCCGGTCTCAACCGAGGGCGGGGCCTGAATCCCATCCAGAATGATCCGGATCAGATTGTCGGGTTGTTCACTATAAAGATTGGTATTGAGTGCGAGTGGCAGGTTTTGCCCGAACACATGGGTCAAAGTCCCTTCATGGTGACAGCCACCACAACTACCTTCGAATTGCCGTTGCACGACCCCAGGTGGTGGCGCCTGTCGGACCGCGCGAGCGACCAGGGCCTGCGACTGCGCCGCCAGCTCCCCTTCGCGCGTGCGCTGTTGTCCACCCAGGCTTGCCAGATAGTGTGCGATCGCCTGCAAGTCTTCATCCGGCACGGGGCTGAGTTCGCGCACGATGCCCGCCATCGGCCCCGCAGCGGCGCCATGATTCTGGGTATGGCCTTGGCGCAGGTAGCTGTAAAACGCCGCTTCGGTCCAGGCGATCGGGGCTCGGTTCAGAGCGTCCAGTGCGGGCGCATCCCAGCCATCGTTGCGTGCGCCCCGCAGATAGGCTGTGGTGTTGCGCTCGGCGCCCATCGCGTTGCGGGGTGTATGACAGCCGCCACAATTGGCCACATGGTTGACCAGGTAGGCGCCCCGGTTCCAGAGCGCACTGCGCGCCGGATCCGTCGCCAATGGCGCTGCCTGATGGAATAGTCCGTTCCAAAGTGCCATCAGTGGCCGAACGCTGAAGGGGAACCCGAGTTGGGTTGCGGGCGTTGGAGCATGGATGGCAGGCTGGGACATCAACCATCCGTAGAGCGCCATCATGTCCTCGTCACGCATGCCTGCAAACGCGGTGTAGGGGAACGCAGGGTACAGGTGATGACCATCGCGTGAGAGGCCGTCGCGCATCGCTCGTTCAAACGCCCGGTATGACCAGCGTCCGATTCCAGTCTCCGGGTCCGGCGTCAGATTGGTGCTGTAGATGACGCCAAAGGGCGTCTCCAGGGGGCGTCCGCCCGCATTGGCTTGTCCCTCGTCCGCGGTATGACAGCCCGAACAGTGCCCGATCGCAGCAATCCTCTGGCCGCGCGCCAGCATGGACGCGTTGTAGGCCGAGAGGTCAACCGGGTCAATCGGCGCGAGATTCGCGCGCCACCCAAGAAGTGCCAGCCCCGCGGTCAGCAGACCCAGACTCAGGCCCATGAACTGCCCAACGCGCCGGCGCCATCCGCTGGGGTTGACCGGCAGGCGGGCGGATGGGCGTGCCATGGACGCCGCTCGAACCACCCCACCCGCTGGCCTCGATTCGTCTCGACCCCCCGCCCCAGGGACTGCTTCCGCTCGATGGGTCGGCGGCGTTTCAGAGCTCGCCTGTTCGAGCGGGTTCAAGGCCGCCCGAACGACCTCTGGCGTGAACGGTGGTTGGCGGAAACGGATACCGGTTGCGTCGAAAATGGCATTCGCGATTGCGGCAGTGCCGGGCACCGATGAGGATTCGCCGGCGCCAAGCGGTGCTTCACCTGGGCGCGGCATTTGCAGCACCTCGATCACGGGCACCTCTCGAAAGCTCAGAATCGGGTAACTGCCCCAATCCGGGGCGATCACGGTGCCCTGCAGGGGGTCGGTGGCAACACGCTCCAGCAGCGCTCGGCTGGTGGTCTGAATGACGTTGCCATGGATCTGGTGCGTGACGCCTGCCGGGTTGATCAGTTGGCCAGCGTCGTGCCCGACCACTACCCGTTTGACATGGACTTCCCCGGTTTTCGAGTGGACCTCGACATCGGCGACCCATGCCGCCCATGCCGCCCCAAAACCCGGCCAGCGGCTGTGGATATAGCGCGCATAGGCAAACCCCTGGCCTTGCAGCCAATCCCCCTGCCGGCCCTGTTGTTGCGGCTGATCGTGGGGCTGCCAGCCGGCGCGCGTCGCGGTCGCTTCGATCAGTTCACGCGCTCGGGGGTCCTCGAGCAAACGAAGCCGATATTGAACGGGATCAACCCCGGCGGCACTGGCCAGTTCGTCGATGAAGCTTTCGTGCGCGAATGAATTGGGCAGGGCTGAGACCCCGCGCAGCCAGGACGCTCGCAGGATCGGCGCCATGTCGTTGACGGTCACACGCAATGCCGGATAGTCGTACGGCGGGCGGGCGGTGCGATCGCCCATTTCAAAGGCGCGAGCAGTCGGTTCGATGGTTCGGGTCAGCAGCAGCGCCAAGGTTGGCGCCCCGTTGGACGGATAACTGGTCTGAAAGTCATAGCCGGCAGGCGTTCCGTCCTGGTGCAGTCCGCCACGCACTTGCATCCACTGGGCAGCGCCCTTCGGATCCCAGGCATTTTCCTGTTCGCGACTCAGTTGTACGCGCACCGGCGCGCCGACCGCGCGGGCCAGCAAGGCCGCGTCAGCCGCGACATCGTCTGCTCCGTTTCGACCATAGCAGCCCGCGGCCTCCATCCGGATGAGGTCCACCTGGGGGGGCTGGATGCTCATGAGCAGCGCCAGATCGGCCCGCAGGGCATGGGGATTCTGTGTACCAGCCCAAACGCGAAGAAGCGAGCCTGGCGCGGCCTCAGTTTCTGACCCAAGCCCATTTGAATCAAGCCCAGTCGCATCCCATACCGCCAGAGCGCAGGAGGGGCCGATCGAGGCATGCATCTGGTAAGGCCAGATATAGGTGCGCTCCAGCGTTCGATCGGCGCCTGCCAGCGCTTCCTCAAGAGCACCCTCGTTGACGAGTTCACGCGGTGTGCTGGGGTGGGTGCGAATTGCCTGCCCGAGATCGTCGAGAGGGCCTGGCCCGGTCCAGGGCTTCCAGGTCACGCGCAGCGTCTTCATGGCGAGTTCGGCGTGCTCTTCGCGCTCGGCCACAACGCCCACAAAATCGCCTTGAATCACGACGGCCCGGATCCCGGGAATCTGGGCGACCGAACTGCGATCGACGGACTCGAGCGTGCGACCGATGAATTCGCCACTGTCCACCCCAGCATAGGGCGGGCGAATCACCCGTCCGTGCAGCATGCCGGGCAGACGCATGTCATGGACAAACACGGCATCGCCCATGACTTTCGCGGGAATGTCGACACGCGGCAGGCTCTGCCCGACCAGACGATAATCTTCGAACGATTTGACCGGAGTGTTGAGGTCCAGCATCAGTTCGACATGCCGCGCGGCGAGGGTCGCCGCCAGATTCGCTGCTGGCTTGGATGGATCCGCTTGAGCGAGTAACCAGGCGCGTGCCTGTGCCGCAGCGATTCGCAATGGTTGCGCATGAATTTGCAGGGAGGCGCTCGCGATCGTCGCTCCCTGATTGGGCGCGAGCGCAGTGCTGCCCATGACCAGATGAACCGCCGCGGGATCGATGGCGAGCTCTTCGGCAACGATCTGCGTCAGTGCCGTGCGCAAGCCCGTGCCGAGATCCACATGGCCATGAAATGCGGTGACGGTGGCGTCGTCCCAGACTGCGATCAGAGGTTCGGGACCTTCTCGCGGATCGCTGGCCACAAAAGCCGGCTGACCCGGGGTCGGTGCCATGGCGGGGAGCGGGTCCCGCAATACCAACAGCACCCCCGGGGCGCTTCGCAGGGCTTCACGCGTGCTGGTTTGTCGGGCGCGCGGGGTCATGTTCGAGGTCGCCTCAGCCTTCAACTTGCGCCATCGATCTGGCGCGAACCTCAACACAGTGGCTGCGCACCGCGCGTTGTGCCGCCTCGAGGATTTCCAGATGGGTACCGCACCGGCAGAGGTTGCCCGCGAGCGCTTCGCGAATGTCCCGATCGCTCGGAGTTGGGTTGGATCGCAGCAGTGCCACAGTGGTCATGATCATGCCGTTCAGGCAATAGCCGCATTGGGCTGCCTGCGCATCGATGAATGCCTGCTGCACCGGGTGCGGCTGCCCCTGAACGGCGAGGCCCTCGAGCGTTGTGATCGTTCTTCCGTCGAGTTCAACTGCAGGGATCACACAAGCCCGCGCGGCCCGGTCATCGATCAGAACGGTACAGGCGCCGCACTGGCCCAGTCCGCAGCCGTAGCGCGCACCGTTGAGGTGAAGGTCATTGCGCAGAATCTGCAGCAGCTTCGCTGCGCGGGTCAGTGTCAGGGCGTGTTCCTGCCCGTTGACGGCCAAGGTAATGTGGTGCTGCTTCAATGGGGCATGACGGCAAGTGGGAGCTTCGAGTCGGGGCCGAAGGCGCAGCTAACCCTCAGAGGCTGAGGTAATTGCGCCGCACGGTCTCATCCTCGACCAGGGCATCCATCGACGCCTGATGGCGAATCTGGCCTTTCTCAAGGACGTAGGCGCGATCCGATACCCACTGTGCAAAGTGCAGGTTTTGTTCCGAGAGCAAGATGCTCACGCCTTCGCGCTTGAGCGCCAGGATCATGTCCGCCATTTGTTCCACGATGACCGGTGCGACGCCTTCGGAGGGTTCATCCAGGAGGACGAGCAAGGGGTTTCCCATCAGGGTCCGGGCAACGGTGAGCATCTGCTGTTCGCCCCCGCTCATGCGCCCGCCCGGGCGTTGCTGCATTTCGCCGAGGTTCGGAAACAGTTTGAAGAGTTTTTGCGGTGTCCATTCGGGCGCGGGCGATCCGTCGGGGAAGCGACGCGCCGGCTGGCGACCGACGCTGAGATTTTCCAGAACCGTCAGGTCGGTGAAGATTCGGCGATCTTCCGGGACATAGCCCAGTCCCTGGCGGGCCACCTCGTGCGGCTGGGCCCGGCCGATCCCCTGGCCCAGAAATTCGATGCTACCGCTGCGCCGGGGCACCATCCCCATGATGGCTTTGAGCGTCGTAGATTTGCCAGCGCCGTTACGCCCCATCAGCGCAACGACTTCGCCGCGACCGACTTGCAGGTCGACGTCAAAGAGGATTTGGGCCGCGCCGTACCAGGCGTTCAGGCCACGCGTCTGCAACAACCAGTCCGGATTCATGGCGTCATGGCCCGCTGGCGTTCAAAGGTGCGGCCACTGCCAAAATACACTTCCTGAACCTTGGGGTGCTCGCGAATGGTCTGCGCATCCCCCTGTGCAATCAGACGTCCACGCGCGAGCACCAGAATGCGGTCAGCATGACCAAACACCACGTCCATGCTGTGTTCCGTGAACAGGATCGCTAAGCCGCGCTGGCGGACAAGGTTGCGGGTGAGCGCCATCAGCTGCTGGCGCTCGGCCGGTGCCATCCCGGCGGTGGGCTCGTCCATCAGCAGTAGACGGGGTTCATTGGCCAGCGCAATCGCCAGCTCGAGACGCTTGATATCGCCATAGGCCAACTCATTGCAGGGGCGCTCGGCCTGTCCGGCCAGCCCCACCTGATCCAGCAGTGCAAGTGCGTCGTCGCGCCGGTAAACCGTGGCGCGCCGCCACAGCGAATAGAGTCGGGCATCGCGCGATAGCAGGGCCATCTGGACGTTCTCGACCACCGTCAACGACGCAAAGGTTTCGGCAATCTGGAAGGTGCGGCTCACCCCCATCTGCCAGATTTCGCGCGGCCTGCGACCAATCAGATCCTGGCCAGCCAGAAGCACCGCGCCCGCATCGGGTTTGAGTTGCCCGTTGACCATATTGAATGTGGTCGATTTGCCAGCGCCATTGGGTCCGATCAGCGCCAGGACCTCGCCGGGCGCCAGTTCGAAGGACACGTCATCGACCGCGACATTGCCGCCGAAGATTTTGCGCAGACCCTGGACCTGGAGCAGGCTCATCGTTGCTGATCCTGAGGGCCCGCCCGGGTACCGAATCGTTCTTGCACGAACCCGGCCAGTCCCTGCGGGAAAGCCAGCACGAGCAACAGGATCGTGCCACCCAGTACGGCCCGCCAGTAGTCAGTGCTACGGGCAATGCTGTCCTGGAGCCAGGTAAAGCTCACCGCGCCCACGATCGGGCCAACGACGGTCTGAACGCCGCCCAGCAGAACCATCACCAGGCCATCGACCGAGCGTCCCACGCCCAGGCTGTCGGGTGAAATGCTGCCCTTGGAGAATGCGAACAGCGCGCCAGCCAGGCCCGCGAACAGCGCTGCGACGATGAAGCCCGCCCATTGCAGTCGCTGCACATGCATGCCGATCGCATCAGCGCGCAGGACCGAATCCCGACTTGCCCGCAGCGCATACCCGAAGGGCGAAAACAGCATGCGGCGCAGCGCGTAAATACCAACACCGGTCAGCGTCAGCGTGAGATAAAAATAGACCCGCTTGTCTTTGAGCCAGGGGCTGGGCCAGACACCGGTGAGGCCGTTGCTGCCGCCGGTGAATTGGTCCCACTGAAAAAAGATCGACCACAGAATCTGACCAAAGGCGAGGGTGAGCATTGCGAGATAGACGCCAGACAGCCTGACGCAGAACCAGCCGAAGATCGCCGCGGCCAGAGCGGTGATCAGCGGGGCGAGCGCGAGACTCGCCTCCATCGGCAGACCTGTGCGCAGGACCAGCAGTGCCGCGGCGTAGGCACCCAGACCGAAGTAGGCCGCATGGCCAAACGAATGCATCCCGGCTGGACCCATGATGAAGTGCAGGCTGCAGGCAAAGAGTGCAGCCGTCATCAGGTCGATCGCCAGCACGACCGTGTAGGGAGATTGCGCGCTCAGCCACGGCAGCGCGAGGAGCAGCGCGATGCAGCCGATCCAGAGGACCTGGTTGATGGACCCTGCCAGCCGAAGGGGTGATTCCGGGGAGCTGGCTTGTCGGGTTGGGGCCTGCGCGCGCCCCAACAAGCCCCAGGGCCTGACCATGAGTACGACGGCCATGATCAGAAATTCAACGACGAGTGTGAGTTTTGAGAACGAGAACGACTGGCCGAGCCACTGTACGGTACCCAGACCCACGCAGATCGCCTTGATTTCTGCGATCAGCAGGGCCGCGAGATATGCGCCCGGCAGGGACCCCATTCCGCCCACGACGACGACGACGAAGGCGTCGCCAATGGTGAGCAGGTCCAGACCGAGATTCGCGGGTTCTCGCGGGAGTTGCAGCGCTCCCCCCAAACCCGCCAGCGCGCAGCCGAGTGCGAAGACGGCAGTGAAGAGCCGACTCTGATGGATGCCCAGCGCGCCAACCATCTCGCGGTCCTGGGTGGCGGCCCGAATCAGAACCCCGAAGCGCGTGCGCGTGAGTAACAGCCAGAGCAAACCAAGAACAAGGGGCCCCAGGACCATCAGCACGAGGTCGTAGGCCGGGAAACGCCGCCCCAGGATATCGATGGCGCCGGCCAGACCCGGTGCCCGGGGCCCCAGCAGATCTTCCGGGCCCCAGATCCAGAGCGCAGCGTCCTTGATGACCAGCACCAATGCAAAAGTCGCGAGAAGCTGGAACAGTTCGGGTGCGCGGTAGATTCGTCGCAAGAGAACGATTTCAACAATCGCGCCGATCAGTCCAGTCATCAGGCTCGCCGCGAGCAGCAGCCACCAGAAGCTGAGCGCGAGACCAACTGACCGCCCGACGTGTTCCGTCAGCGTGTAGGCCAGATAGATGCCCAGCATGAAGAAGGAGCCATGGGCGAAGTTGACGATCCGGGTCACCCCGAAAATCAGCGACAGCCCGGCAGCGACCAGAAATAGAGACGACGCACCCGCCAGCCCGTTGAGCAACTGGACAAGAAACCCGGAGAAATCCATAGCGCTTCAGTAACTCCGGGGTGTCGGGTGCGGTTGCATGCCGATCAATCGGCCTTGCGAAGCTTCTTCACGTCGTCATTGCTGGGCTGGAAGGCGGCCCCGTCCAGATACCGGTAGTCGA
>Ga0214919_10010432_pt1 | contig 11766 bp, 20 predicted proteins | sample LL1503_MetaG_FD_177994 | JGI IMG/M metagenome (GOLD analysis project Ga0214919, IMG submission 177994) | Freshwater microbial communities from Lake Lanier, Atlanta, Georgia, United States - LL-1503 | ecosystem: Environmental > Aquatic > Freshwater > Lake | place: USA: Georgia | collected...
GGTGCTGCTGGTGGCGCTCCCGCTGGTGGTGGCGGTGGTGAAGCTCCTCCTTCATTCGGGCCTCCCCCATCTGGTGGAACTGAGGCGGCTCCTCCTGCCGCAGAACCCGCTCCATCTGAATAATCGAACTAAATAGTTCTATGGGGTTGTTTTCAAATACATTTAATTATCTTCTCGAACAAACATGGAACGGTGGTTTCACTAACATGTTTATGCCCATACAAACCAAGAAGAAGGGAATGCGTCATAGACGTGCTATAGTATTGGATCCATTTGGGAGAAAACATGCCCAGACGGTTCCGGATATGCACAAACCAGATATGACGCTTATTCAACAAGTTGAGAGGTTAAAAAACAACCCAAGCGTTAATGTTCCATTGAACATAGTACAATTGAGAAAGATTTGTAAAAAATACGGTATATACAGTGTTTCTAAAATTGAACCCAAAAAATTAGGTAATACTGGGATAATGATAGTGTGGGATGAACCTAAACAATTATTCATATTAAAAAAATGATTACTTACGACAAATATGATGGTGTAAATTGTATTAGGACATATCCGAATAATTATACGGATTATATTCCATCAACCGTTCGTTTTACGGATAAAGAAAAAAACCAAGCTGAAAGATCGTTATATAGTAATTATTGGAGAGAGCAGATTGACATGTATGGGCAAAAAATACTATATTATAGGAATTTATATAATTTAAATGATGGTGATAATACCTATGGTGAAATGACTTTGGATAGGTTTGAAGAGCCTAGAGAAATGATAATGCTTTTTACATTAACAGAAAATGCATTGGTATTATCAAAGTTCGGTTATCAATCGGATGATCAAGTTACCGCTTATTTGCACATAAGTTCTTTTTATGCAAATTACCCTCCTCTCTTAGATGAGGAGGGTAACCCAATAATGAGTGGTCCGAATAAAATTGAACCAAAGGCGGGTGATGTGTTTAAATTGGTAGAATACGGTTCCGATAGACCTGGTGAACGTGACGGTAAGATGTATGAAATAACCGAACGTTGTGATGAGGATAACTCAAAAATAAACCCGTTGGCTGGACACTATATTTGGTTATTAAAAGCCAAAAGATTTGAAAACTCATTCGAGAATATACCTCAAGAAAAAGGTAATTATCAAATACACGACGACACTTTTTATGGTGACTTATCGGGTTCGACTATAACTCCAACAACCAGAGATCCCGCATATCCACAGGACTCCGATACAGAGTCGAAGGAAAAGGTATATGATATGTCCGTCAATGATACTCTGGAATACGGTGGATATTATTAGTTTTAATTTTTCTAGATGACATTTCAGCCTCAAGATCAACTTCCATACCTTTGAAGCGCGCTATAATATATTTCTTGAAATCAATTGGTTTGATCCAGTCATACTTATCCAAATCAATCTTCAAATATTCGGCTTTTTCCTCAGTTAATTGAATTATTTCCATCAGACAAAGCCACCTAATATAAGTATCCTTTTCCATTGTGTGCTCGGTACCATTCTTCGTGTTTACAACTATTTGTTCGTTCATGAACACGCAAGATAAACTAAATGTTGGTTGTGGTCAAGAAAAAAATTTAGAAATAATGAATGATACGAAAAACGGTATCATTTTTTTATTATCCGGTATCAATTCTTTATTTTCGATGATTTTAAAACAGTTTTTAATATTTTCAAAGATCAAATGTATGATTTGATTATTATCTTCTGTATTTTCCGTTTTAATAAAATTTTCAAATTTATTTAAAAAATCGAATAATAATTCTTTATTTGGGCTTTTAAAATTATTTTTTTTATATATCAAAAACTCATCAACATCCTTTTTAAAGTGATTTTCAAAAAAATATGCTATATCTTCTTTTTTTAACACAGGTGTTTTATTTCCCTCCGGTGGTATAGAGGTACTTGTTTTAGTATCAAATTCTATCATTGTGTGTAGGGTCTTTTAGTACATCTTCTACTTGTTGCATCAGGTCTTTATCAACTAAGGGATCGTTTGTTATGGGGTCGGTTTTTAAAAACGTCTTAACATCTAGAGATATGCCTATTCTCTTATTACATCCACCACACACATAGGAATTATCCGAATTCATTTCAATGGGTATCGTCGTTTGTATTTTTTTATCACAAGGACACACAACATCCGCTGTTATTTTTTTCAATTGTGAAATTGCCTCCAACTCTAAAGTTGCCTCTATTAATGCGTTTTTACGTTTAACACTTTCACCGTAAAAATAAAAAGCAACGAATTGAGATATGAAGAAAAAAGAACACGTTATCCAGAAATTAAAACCAAAATTTAAACAAAATAGACCACCAAGAACGGAAACGGTTGATGTAATAATTAAACTATATATTATTTTTAGAAAAATGGGATTTTTTAACACATCTATATCTTATCACCATTTTCGGAATTTTCAACGATTTTATTCATATCCTCTGTGCATGACAATAATATTTGTTGAATTTTCTCCATTTTATCGTTTATATTATTAACGGCAGTTATTCTCTTCTTATGTTCATATATGACTGGGTTTTTCATCGCCCCCGCCAAATCTTTTCTAATATCAGCCGTTTTTACAACAATATCACCGATACGACTAATTAAAAAATCAATACCAAATGGCAAATTTTTTATCATTTCATATGATAATGTATTACGATGCCTATTTATAACATCATCTATGGTAATAACTTGAGAAGGTGCATCTTGTTTAGCAATACCCTTAACCCACTTGTTATACATCTTTTGGTCATCTTCTTGGAGTATTTTAAATTTTTCTCTCATCGTTATAATAAATATTTAGATAATTTAACTAAATAATCTTATGGGAATCTACGAAAAATATTTTAATACTCTCTTAGAGCAAGATGAAGTTGAACAAGTTCCCGCCGAGGCAACACCAGAGGCGGAAGCAACCGCAATGTCAGCTGAATTGGATGCTGGTACTCAGCCATCATCTTTCGATTCAGATGCTGGACGGGTTGAAATCATCAAAAAAGAATCTTTAGCGAAACAAAAGCAGAAAATATCTGAGTGGGTTGCTGAAATCAGTCGATTCGTCGAGTATATCAATGGTGTTAATGACAAATCTCTTCAGGGGCAATTACACAATGCTGGTTGTGACACTCTTTTTGAAAAAATAGCATCGTCTGAGCATAGACGAATCAGTAGAATCGCCGTTGAATTGAGTGGCCTATCGGAAGCCCTTAAGGGTTATCTAATTGCTGGTGACCAAGATTAAGAGAACTGAGTCATTTTCATTTGGCCCGTCATTCCAGAAAAAGAATTTTTGAGAATGAATTTATAGGGGAATTCATTCATTTTATAAGAGACACACACCTCATTGATGTCTTTAAATTTACCATACTCTTTTGGCCAAATAAATACCTTTTTACCGCATTCCAAAAGAGCCTTTGTCTTTTTCTTGGATGTTGTATCGTTCCATTGATTATCCAATACGAAAATCTGTTCGTGTAATGGAAATATCTTCATTTGTGACTTCTGCTTGTCTGTAAAGGTAGAGTCACCCGATTCTGATATACCAGCTAGTGCTACACCGTTTTTAACAAACGTGGAGTCTAGTGGACCCTCAGTGATGAATATGTGAGGTATTTCTTCCTTGACATTGCATATGTTAAATATTGATCTCTCAGAGTCTTTCTTAGAGAGATACTTCGCCTTTTTATCATTATCCAACAATTTTCTACTTTGGTAAAAAATTATTTTGAAATTCTCGTCGTAAAAAGGAATGATCAAACGATTTTGATGCACATAATCATTGAGAGTCAGATAGTATTTTTTTGGTCTATTTGCGGCTTTTAGAAGATTCCTCTCATTTAATACGCTCAATGCCTTTTTAACAGCATAGTCATTTTGGAAGAAAGATAGTTGCTCATCGTCTTCCAAATCAATACAGTCACAAGGTAATTCGTAATTAAACTTTTTATGAATCTTGGTTTGCTCAAACTTCTCAATCTTAACATTATCGAAATCTTTAGATTCATTTACAACATCGTGAAAATTACTGCCACTCAGTTCCATAATCCAATTAACTGGATTACCCTTCCATCCACAATTATGACAACAAACCAAGTTTTTCTTTACGACATAGTAACATCTTTGCTTCTTTAACCAGGACTTACCCTCTCTACATATCGGACAACTCGCCTGATAAACATTTGTACCCCTATTGTATTTTGGGGCACCAGCATATTGATAAAACTTAGATACTATATATTCTTCCGGTAAGATCATCATCCAACCATCATATATTATACCACTAAAACTGTCAAGTGCCTTTTTAGGCTGGTTTAATAGATATGGTACCTTTTCTTATGAAAGTACCGGATGAAGGGTCGTACCAATATGCTTCTTTGACGATTGTATTGCCAACTTTAGTGTCCACAATTCTGGGAACCGATGGTTGACCAGATATGGGGGACGTTATAATTTTAGGTTCTACCATGTTATGCATAAAACTATTTAGACTCTAAAATTTTTTTTCCATGGGCTTCTATCACAGAAAATACATCTTTTGGTAAAATATCCACAAAATCTAGAATATTTTTATCAATACCGTCTTGTAATTTATCTTTACCAACAACCCTAATTTCCATTTTTGGTATAGATACGAAGTAAAATTTCAAAGAATCATCAAAAAAATAAACAAAAATCTCTCCAACATAATCACCATGCAGGACAGCATAGGATGATCCTTTTTCTAACTTTACTTTATTTTTTTTAAAACCAAACATTATTCCATTCCCTTGAATAATGATCGGTTGATGAGGGAATTCAATGCATCAGAGTCCATTTGATTGGTCGCATGCTGCATACATATAGGATTGCCTTTCATATCATAACCAAAAACTATAAATGCCGTTAAATATTCTGACAAATAATTATCAATTCTCTCAACTGAATCTTCTATGTTTTTATTTTCCTTTTTTACCTTTGATACATAATTACCAATGGATTCGGACAATAATTCATTTATCTGAGAGCGATCAAGCGCCGTTATTTCACTCTCCTTCTTGGGAAGCGTTTTCAACGCTTTTTTCTTCTTTCCTTGATTGTCCATTTAAATATTTATCCCTTCTATATGGGCTATTGGTAGAATTGTTACTGACTCCGGCATTGATCAGGTGTGTGATGATTACTTCCAGACTCTCAGTTTTAATGGAGAAGTTTTTTGGGAACTTTTTACCACCATCATTTAAATCAAACATCATATCTCCAAAAAAATCTTTGTTCATATAACAAGTAATATAAAGAGAAGATCCACCTGGGTCCACTAAAACCGTCCAACATCTGGGATCATGTACACCGTATTCGGAAAATAATTTCCAAACTATAAAACCAGAATCTTTGAGTCTTTTAATAAAATAACTAGGAGTTTTAATTGAATTTTTAGTTTTTTTATTTTTCATTTTATTAGAGACGATATCAGATATGTCATTTTATTATAATTATTTTCAATTTCGAATAATACAATACCTAATTTGTTATTTATTTTGATAAAAATCTCTTTTGATGCGGATGTATCAATTATTCTGAATATCTCGAAACTGAGAGGAACGCTATCTATAGTATCGCCGTCGAACGAATTAGCCATTATCAATGAGATAGTATCTATGTTTTTGCGTCCCTTGTCTGTTAATTCCGCATGAACACATCCATCATTAGTATAAATGTATATCTTGTTAGAATCTGAACTAAAAACAGAACCCCTAATAAGATCACGTATCCTATCATTCTCCAATATAAAAGATGTATTAAAATGAGTATCGGATAACTTCTGTAAACTTAATTTAGTGCGTTTAATAATATCGTCCTCTAATAAATGATATTTGAATCTGATATTTTTATCCTTGTATGTTAAGTTATTTTCTTCCAATGTAAAAACAATATCCGTATCGTCAATAGTATCAATTGCTTTTATTAGTTTTTTAACATCTGGACAATTTAATACCTCGGTATCGTCAAATACACCCTCGATTGGATAATTCACATGAAACATTACGGAATTATCAGGCGTAGATGTTGCACAATTAAAATTATTGTTTTTAATATCCAAAATACACGAATCTGATATTTTCGATATAGGTGTTAAGAAGTTTTTTACAAAAGCTATCTTATTTTTAATTTTTATTGTTTTTGACATGTTTTAATATTGCATCAAGCTTCGTTTCTAGGTCGAACAATTTTTTATGTATATCTTTTATTTCTGGTTGTTTAAAAAGCCCCAATTCCATTTGATTTGGGTCACATGAAATATAATTCGTCTCCTGTTTAACATGTGCTGTAATTGGCTCATTAGTTAATGGTATAAAAGGTATTTGTGTATTATATTGAACTGGTGCTGTCAGTTGATTCAATACATTGTTGGCCATGTCGGATACGTTATTGTAATTCTCAATATTATGTTGCATATTATTGGAATTTGGTAAAATATTATTATAATCAATTTTACCAACCCTTAAGCCAGTATTGGAAGTTTGCTCTACGATGTTTTTATCTACAGAAGCCCTCAATTCGGCTATAGGTCCACCAATAATACCCTTTAGTGCCTCAAGCACTAAAGGGTGATTATATGGGAGATCCCCTTCTGGTGTTAATTCGGGGATGCTCATAATTTTTAAGCGTCTAAATCAGCAAGAAGTTTTTTAATATTCTCATCATCAGACACATTTACTTCTGTAGATGTATTTGATGTTTCAAATGGAGGTGCTGATAGGCTTTCGGCTTCACGAATAATCTCAGCATTCTTCTTTTCCACAATAAGAGTCCTTTTCGCAAAGAAATGCTCATCCAGTAACTCCGAAAGCTCATCAGCGGATTTTGTTTGAACAACGGATGGGAGATCAAATACAGACTTGTAAATAGATTCCATCTTATCCTCTGTCAAGCCATCAATCTTTCGTGGCATTGTGAACTTAGATGATACATACGTGATATAATCACCTTGTTGTTCACACTTGACCTTCAAATTAACACCATTCTCTGAAAGATCAAAGATACGTGCACCGAAATCCTCTGCACCTTCACCATCAATTGCATCGGAAATAATCTTGTGCAATTGCTTACCATAACGAACAATCTTCATTGTACCATTGTTCTCAGGAGTTGTGGGATCATCTACGACGAAAACGTTTACAAGCCAACGCTCGTTACGCCTGAGCAGATTTGCTTTTTCCTTCTCTTCGGGAGAACCATTGCGCAGAATACGATATTTTGCATCTGTGATTGGGCACTTCTGTCCAAATGTTGCTGGTGAAAGAGCACTTGTATATTGTCCAGTGCTAAAAGAACTCCAATCGTATGTGTAATAGTGGAAGAATGTCTTTTCGGGTTGTTCGACGTTTGGAATGATTCTGACAGTGTATGTCTTGTCCTTCTCAAACTTCATGATGTTTCTAACATTGGATTGCACTGCGTTTTTTTGAAGAGCATTTTTGATGCTATCAAACATTTTGGTATTGAATGTACTCATAATTCGAAATCTGATATTACTCTATTTCTCAAGTATTGCAAGCTTTTCTTTTAAAATTTTTAAACCGCCCAGTGAAATTTTGATGCATTTCTTTGAACTATAAAACTTTGTTCTGAAAAAAGAAATTTTTGAAATAGTGTCACCTAGCATAAATTCTAACATTTCGTAGTTATGTTGATTCATGATATTTTGAAAATCGGCAAAACCCAAACAATTATATATTGAAATATTTTTTTCCTTCAAATGTATAAAAACAGTGGAAAGAGCATTTGTTTTGTGGCCCATATATTGATCCAGTGTCAAAGAATTGTTTTTACAGAAATCATATATGAATTCCAAACCGGCAATCACAGCACTCCTTTGTAAATCAGCATCTGGGTCCAAAAGAAGTTTTTTCTTTTCAAATATATTATATACCTTTATAGCCTTCTGTGTGAGGAAAAAGTCAAGGTTAAAATACTTTTCATCGCTATATACCTCATATGGTGCTTCAAAAAAATCATTCAAGTTTATGTATGGATTTCGTTTAAAGAAATTTTCAAGTTTCAGTAAAGTAGCATATTTTGGATCGTTTTCCATGCCTGAAAAATCAATCTTCTTCTTAAAAGGTAGATTTCGTTTTAATCTACTATTTCTCAGATATGTATTGTAAATTGCGGGTAAATCTCTCACAGATTATCTAAGGGATTCTAGAATTTTTTTATTTTTCTTATTGTTTATGAATTTCATCACATATTTTGATTTATATAGTGACATATCATGTTCCAAAAACAATTTAATTGCCGCCATATCGTTATCGATATCCAGCAATATTTTAAAAAACTCTCTAATTTTTTTATCCTGTATGTATGTTAAAAGAATTGATGCATAATTCATTTTTTTATTGTGTAATATGCTTACAAAACTACAAAATGAATTGAATGCGTGTTCTTTTTCATATCTCTCTTTGTCTGATATCATGTTAATTTAATCTCCTTTTTTTCTAATAATTTTGTAAATGCGAGAAATGATTCGGTTATCATCCCACCCGCTGTATTTTTATAACCACCACCATTTGCGATACTCCTAGCAACCTTGGATAAATCGACATTTGATGCATGGTTTTTTCTAAAACTTATTTTTTGTGTTTCCGTATTCACGACAATTGCTATTTCGTATCCAAGGTTTGTTAATTCGGCTGCAACTTCATTTACACATGTATCGGCAAATGTCGAGACTATTTTACGAAAAACCCCCTGTATTTTTACATCACCGACATAAAAATCAGCTTCATTTACGATTTTTTTAACTTTTTGTTTATAGTAATCAATGACTTTGAATTGGTCTTCTGTAAAAGTAGTATAGCCATTATTAAAATCTTTTTTCAACTTCTGTATTTTATCACCCTGATAATTCCAATATATCATATTCAAGCCAATAGAAGAATCTCTTTCCAATAAACGATAAGATACATAATCATCTACAATAGCTACAAACCGCCTTTGGTCAGCTGTGATCTTTCTATTTTGATACAGTTCCTTCAAGTAACGATAAAGTCCCAATATTGTCGATCCATACTCTAATATTTCAACTTTGGCGTTTTCGTACAATTCTTTGCACCTTTTAGCTTCTTGGTGATGATCGAATATTTGAACATTTTTATGATCAATGAGATCCAAAACCGGACATGTATCTAATGCAACGAAATAAACAGCATCATAATCTTCTATTTTATTTTTCAATAACCACCTAGAAACATCGTTTCTCATGTTCAAATGCGTTGTCATAGTATATGTGGGGTAATTCCAGAGATACCACTCCAATAACAAAAAACACGCCGATCCATCTAGATCAGCATGAACAAAAACATGTATTTTTTTATCATTATTCATTGTCTATGATTTAGTCGAATCATATTAATCTTCAAGTGTTTTTATTGATTTATTGAAATCCATTAGTTCTTCGGTATCATTACGAATATCTTCTTCTTCAAGTGTCAGGGTACTATAATCAATGCGTAGAAGAGTTGATCCAAAATTAGGACCAAATCGATTCTTAGCAATCCCCATATTAATATAACCGTTTTCTTTATCTTCATCGCTTTGCCAGATATTGAAAACACAATCCGCTGTATTAGCCAATGAAATGCCCTCGGATATCATGTCCAAGCTAGGATTTTCGGTATTAAAACCTTGTCGAGTTATTTGGGATGCAGATATAATCGGTATATTATACGTATATGAAATAGCCCTTAGTTGTTCCGATATGTTTTTAACCTTTTCGTACATGTTTGTACTGCTAGGGCTGTTCAACAAATTCAAGTAATCAAGAACCAAACAGTCAACCTTGATGCCTTTTTGTTGTAATTTTTTCAAATAAGCACCTACCTGAAACGGTGAAATAGTTGATGGTGGGAATTCTTTGATGAGAATTTTTGACTTTTTGTTTTTTCTCTTAATATCATCCAATTGTTCTTTCAGGTTATTAATGTCACTCTTTAATTCGAACATGGGTATTTTTGTAAGTTTGGATGCGAATCGCATACCATACATTACCTCCGACATTTCCAGAGAGATAACCAGTGCCGTTTTACCCTGCATCGCAACATTAGCTGCTATGTTACCAAGAAATATTGATTTACCCACATTAGTTTCTCCGATAAAAATATAAAGAGCCTTTCCTTGTTCCAAGAAACCACCACTTATTTTATTATCTAACCATTTCCAACCAGTGGATATTTTTGTTTCATTCTTAGACAATTCACTAATGAAACGTTCTGTATCGTCCAAAAGATCGAGTCCAATAGATGATGAGAGGTTTATACCAACAGCCTGTTCCATCTTAAGCAGAAGATCAGCAGCATCCAATTTACCATTATCGTGATTCTGTGCAGCAGCAAGAAGAGTGTTAAAAACAGATTTTTGTTTTAAAAAAGTCTCTGTATTTTCTATTAATTCATCTTTATTAAATACAGTGGTTTCGAATTCTTGTATTTTGAGTAAAAGATTTTTGAAGGATTCCTTTAATTTGGGATCATCGAGATATGCCCTAATTTCGTTTACAGTAGGAACTTCATTTCTTCTAATATAAAAATCTTTAATGATATTAATCGTAGATTTAACGTCTTTATCACTAAAGAGATCTTCCGATAAATGATCAATAATTGTACCAAGATATGCACTATCGAATATACAATTATATGCAATGACCCTCTCGTAGTAATCGAGATCTAATTTTGTAGTATTTTTTTCCATTTATTTTTAAAGCTATCATTTGACTGTAACCAGTCTTTCGTAAACTCTCTCAATCCTGGAGAGCTATGGTCTATCAAGATGGGCCATGTGCCTATCTTCAACTTGTTCAAATTACATGTGTTGCAAAAATCCATATCATAATGGTGGTACATGAACGTTTCATCGAATCTACTATTGGATTGCAATATTTTTTTAGTATTCAATATCATCAATACACCATCTATTATGGCGACTCTGCTTGGGGAAGCACCGAAAACAGTTAGTATCAAATCGTTATTAGTACCACTCCATGTATGACCAGCAAATCCTCTTAAATCTTTCCTCTCGGCCATTAAATGCCATAGATTGTTGTCAGATATCTTAGGGTTCAGGCAACCAGCAACCCCAAGAACATCGTACTTTTTCATACCTTCCTCTATTTGATAGTCTAAATCCATGTTTATAAATTCAACGTCATCGTGAACAAGGATCATATAGTCGCATGTTTTAGCATACTTGTCAATACATTCGTTATAATATTCTGGGAGACCCATCGTGGTATTATTCAAATTTAATTTCAAATCTATTTTCGTTTTGGAGTATTTGTTAATTTTTTCAATGCTTTTGAAAATTTTTGTTTGACAAGCTACTTTTGACCGTGATATGCTACATGCAGTAATATTCATAAAAATATTATAACATAAAAACTAAATAATTCAATAATATGAGAAACAAAGACCAAGAAGCAATATTTGAATCCTATAAACAACTTATTTTAAGTGAACAGGATTTCCGAGAAGAAATCAGCGAAGTAGATCCTGATGGCGGGGATGATATATTCGATGATTCGCTTGAAGATGATGATACTCCCTCCGAGCCTCTTCCTAAGAAGAATGTAGTTATCAAAGCTACAGAGGTAGGTGTAAATTTGGGATCAAAATTACGCTCAATTCTCCGCCATCTTCCTGATATTAGTGAAGATACTGAGATTTTGGGTAATCTTAAAAAGGCCATTGAAAAAACAAACTCTGTT
>Ga0214919_10010434_pt1 | contig 11766 bp, 15 predicted proteins | sample LL1503_MetaG_FD_177994 | JGI IMG/M metagenome (GOLD analysis project Ga0214919, IMG submission 177994) | Freshwater microbial communities from Lake Lanier, Atlanta, Georgia, United States - LL-1503 | ecosystem: Environmental > Aquatic > Freshwater > Lake | place: USA: Georgia | collected...
TCCAAATGGATCATTGTTGCTGATAGCCAAGAAGTGAGTGTGAACATTGCGACCAAGATCAACGCTGCCAATTTTGTGAGCAATACCCACGGTGCTTTGACGATCGCCAAATGCAGTGGTGCTGGTTTCTGGGCTGTTGGCCTGGATGTAGGTCTCGTATGTGGCACGAGCTGTCAAACCGCCACCCAAGTTTTCAGTAGCACGAATACCAAAGTGACTCAAGTCATTGGCCATGCCTTGCACGGTGGAAGCACCAGTTTTGGTGTTGTCAAGATAAGTGCCAACACGACCATAGATACCAACTTGTGCGCTTGCAACACCGGCAACTGCCAGGGTCAACGCAATTAGAACTTTCTTCATAAGTAATTTTTCCTTGTTAATGAAATGATCAAATGTCGATCATAGAGTAGTATATAGCATAAACACTGAGAATGTCAAAGAAAATGGCTACTTTCGCAGCCATTTTGGTGGTTTCTGTTACGAGGTATTTCCTACCCTAAGCAGTGTTTAGGCTGCTAATGCGAACTGTGAGTCGTTTGCGTTTACTTTTTTGCTTGATTAACGGTCATCGCCTACCGTGCTGTCCACTCTGTTACTCTTTGCCCTGTCGAAACTATGCAGGCCCGACATAAAGAAACTTTGGAATACCACCGTCAAATCCTGTAAAACGATATCCCAGGTTAGGAATATCCCACAGTAAGGGCGCCCAACACACTCTTTTTACTGTGTCATCTTTGTCTACTATAACAAAATACTGTTTTACTTTTTTTGGTTTCATCAAATTTCTTTATGGTGGACCTGGGGGGATTCGCACCCCCGTCCAGGACACTTTTCTCTTTGCTTCATACAGCAATAACTAACAGTATATATTTATTTGGGCTTGTGGTCAATCACTTTGGAGATAATGTTGTACACTTGTGTGTAGGTATCTGTAATTTTTTCCAACTGCGGTTCCGACACTATGTCTGTGTCCTCAAGACTGACCAAGTCCCGGGCTAGGTTTTCTTGTAGTTTTTTTATTTGGTTGTCCACATACCTATTTACTCAAATTGGCACAGTTTTTTCATACCGCGCCCACTTTAGAAAACGATGTGTTTCTGCGGTAGCAATGCCTGTGAGTTGGATCATCACTCTAGGATACCAGCTGGAGTTTGCAGTTTGGTGCGGCACATGTCGATGTGCAAAGTCAAAAAAGTCTCCAGCACGCCAATGTGTGACAATCTTGTTGCCCATTTGTAAAAAATGTCCAGCTTGGTAATCTGTAAGCATGATGAAGATTTGTTTTTGCTCGTCTTGCTCAAACCCATCCCATAAGCCGCCGTTGAGACGATCCACTTTGTCCACATGAGTAAAACACACTTGGCCGGTGAGTTGTACATTCACTCTGGCCAACATGCGATCTAGTGCAAATTGATCGCACATTTTTTGAAACACAGGTTCCAATGTCAAATCTACATTAAACATGGGCGCATCCAATGGCGCACCTGCTCGCTCTAGATCATAGTTGAGATTGAATGTGTCATTGGCAGTGTAATTTATTCTAGGTACACTGCGATCAATTGTGGTTTCAACTTCTGCGTTCCAATCGCCAGAAAATCTTCCTAGACCCACAACAGCATCAAACCTATAGTCATTTTGAAATGGCTCATAGTGATACACACTGCGACTCTTGGTCCAGGCAAAATTGCTTACTGTGGGATCGTCGCTGGGATAACTCACACGCTTGGTCATACTGGAATCTCCTTTTGATATCGCGCCCACTTTAGAAACTCTCGAGTCTTGTCAGTTCTTAAACCTGTGATTTGCAAACTGGCTCTAGGGTAGAAACTGGCATTGGCGGTGTGGTGTGGCACATGTTGCCAAGCAAATTCAAAAAAGTCACCAGGTTGCCAGTGGCTTAGATTGTAGTTGCCAAACTGATAAAAGTGTCCAGGGCGGTATGGTGTCAACATGATCACAACACGAATGATGTTGTCTTGGTCAGCACGACCTAGCTCTTGCCAGTTGACATCTTGATAGTCCAGTTTGTCAATGTGTGTTGGCGCAACTTGTCCAGGCATCTGCACATTGATTCTAGGCTGTGCATGACCAATGCCAAAGTGGTCCACCATGCGTTGGAATGGGCCAGTCATATCAAGAAAATAACTGAACATACGCAGGTCTTCAGGAGCACCTGCCCGACGCAAATCGTATTCTTCTTTGACAATGGCCGGAGGCACAGCAGGAAACCCTTCACGGTGACCGCGGTTTCTATCTCTATAGCCGCGGCTTTCGCTGTGCTCTATTGCGTTTTCAACTTCCTTGGACCAGTATCCAGAGAACTTGCCCAGTCCTATCACTGTGTCAAATCTAAAGTCGTTGTCCCAGACATCAAAGTGATAGGAACTACGATCTCGGCACCAAGCAAAGTTGCTGATTTCAGGATCGTCGGAGGGTTGGCTTTGTCGTTTGGTCATAATAATCAGTAGCTGACAGATTGTCGATCGGCCAGTGTAAACTCTCCATTTCGCACAAATGCATTTAAGATAAATTTTGTACCAGACACAACTGTTTCCCCGCGGTGTATCAAGGGCTGTGCAGGATCATAGTAATAAACCAAGGCGCTGCCACGTCGGGGACAAACTCTTAGGTTAAGATGTTGAAAGCAAGTGGCACCACCTTCAAAGTCATCGTTGAGATACATGATCATGGTTGCGGTTCTTTGTGTTGCAAAGCCGCCAGTCAAGTCAGTGTGCCAATCAAAATAGTCGCCAGGCTTGTACTTCATCATGGGGAAAGGTTCAATGCACATAAGATCTTGCACACCAAAGAAGTCTGCTACTCTTTGTGTGAGTGCATCAAAGTAAGCATCATCACCGTATTCAATACGATGTGTTTGGCACTGTCTAACAGGATGAACTTGCAAAGACCCATCCGGACCGCGCACTTGACCAGTCACAAACTCAAAATCTTTGCTTAAAATTGTATCAATGTCAGCATCCGTCAACCAGTTGTCGTACTGCGCAATATACGGCTCAGTGCTGTAAACAATTGACGGATTCATAGTGATATTATTTCAAACTCACGCCTTGAGTAAGGCGCTGCCAGTCTTGAGTTTGTTTGGCATACCAAGACTGAATATCTCGGTCAGCCATTTGATTGTTAGATTGACAGAAATCTGGCTTGTAGCTGTCTAATACTGCTTGACGTCGGCCGGCTTGTACAAAAATCGCACGGATTTCTCGCGCCTTGGCTTCGGGAAAAGAGTTAGGAACCAGCAATTGTGCTGGCACATCCATCACATCCAGGTCCTTGGTAAATCCCATAGAGCTCAGTGGCTTGACGCCATTCACAGTTTTAGGGCCAGTTGTACCTAACACATTGAGTCGATTGGTTTCTGCATACTGTGCAGAATCACCCATAAAATTCACTGCCATGTCGGTGCTATCACTTAGCACACTAAGGATAGCATCACTGGTGCTCTTGAACGGCACTATGACCAAGTTAGGGTATTTCTTGGCAATCTGCGCCGCAATCAAATGCGTGGTAGTACCCATGCCACTCATACCAATTGACACTGAACGATCATTAGGAACATCGGCCCAAGTCTTGTACTTCCGGCTGGTAATCACAGCAGGTGCAGAACACTGCGGGAACAGCTCTTGAAATCGGCCAATGTCGTGGCTTTCGTTGGGGAAGAAGTTGGGGCGAATAAAGAATGCCGACGCTGTGGCCAGTATGGTGTTGGGTTGGTTTAACACGGTGTTGGCAGCAATGCTACCTCCTGCTCCAGGCCTAACATCAAACATAAAATTGTATCGATCTTGAATCTTATTGGCTTCGTCGGCCAGCACACGATGGAAGTTTGCGGCTGTGTCTGACGCTGACCAACTGTAGTAGATGGTGATATTTTCTCGAGCAGCAGCACCAATAGCCACAGCTGATAACAAAATTGCAAGTAGTTTTTTCATAGGATCTCCAAAAAAGTAGTTTACAACATTTCTGTTGTGTGGGTAAAGTTTTTGGCTTGGCACAAGAGTGCTTACGGAAATTGGCGTTCTGAATGTAACACATTAGTAAAAGGGTTTCACTACCCCAGGCGTCAATGCGGTGTCCGGCGTCGAAGAACTCGGCGCTGCAAAAATTATTTAGTTAGAATCTAAAGTGGTCGTTAATTCCTGTGGGTTGATACACAGCATCACCAAGATAGTAAAAAGGGCTGATGAATCCAACAAACCCCACAGGCCGGCCCATTTCATTATTAAAGTATTTTGGATCAATACTATCTACCAAATGCTTTAGCCCGGCCTGCCACACACGATATACATGTGTGTCTTGAAAGTTTGTGTAAAACCAGTGATCCATTTCGTTGTAAAAACTATTGGTAGGTTTGGATGTTTGAAACGTTGAAGGATCATAGTCAGGATACAACAACGGTTTTATAATGTGTTCAAATGTTGTGCGTTGTGCAAAACTGTAGTTGGGCCAACGTGCCAGATGTTGCAAGTAAGTGTTGGTTGGAAGATCAAACCATTTGCGAATCACATGTGCTTGTTTACACAGCAGTTCTGGCAAGTCGGGAGTCCAGTAAAAATATTCATTGGTCACATTATCCCACTGTCCAACTTCGGGATTGGCATTGTTGGCTTGAACATCCATAAAGTATAGGTACCATTTTTTGTCCTTGATACAGACCTTGGGCTTGTCCACACCCCATAACATGCACACACTCTTGCCTTGGTCTAATGTAAGTTTATGCGAATCTACTGCATCCACTGTGTGTTTGAATGCATGACCGGGCTGAAAGTAATCTTTGGTACGAAACACCCAAGATTCATCATGCTTGCTTGCAAGCATGTCTACGGAATAATCATGCATGGTAATTTTAGTGCGAGGTGCATGGGTAGCAATCCACTTTAACAATGGTTGTGCGGCGTACTTCCACTCACTAAGTGTGTTCTCTGGTTTGGTGTTAAACGGATCATCAGTGACATTTTTTTCGCCTGTCTTGGGATAGCGAAACACAACTTCATCTAAATGAATACCGTTGAGAATAAAACTAAAAGCCGCAGTGGCACTATCGCCACCACCAGATACTTCTAGTCTAATATAGTCGTAACGGTCACGTAACTGTTGTGCTCGTATGCGATACAGCTCTTTGAGATTGGTTTCAGGCTCAACACTCCAATTATAATTGCCAAACACATCTCTATTGAAATTCCATTCAGGAAACTGATTAGTCTTAGTAGCATCAATCAACGCTTCGGGCTTGATGTAATGGCGTGTCTGACCTACAGTATAGTAGCCTAGCTTGGCGTTGTTTTCAAGATTGATCATTTATGCTGCCTAAGTAGTAACTATTTTTTATTGACTTTATGCCGCCAGAGTAGGGAGTTTTTTTGCGGTCAAATTTAAATTCCCACCACATAGACGGATCAAGTTTACAGACATGATTACGCCACCACACTACACTTTGTCCAAAATGTTTTTGTCCAATGTTGCCGTTTGCAGAATTAAACCACCACTGATCTCGGATATTAAAAATTAAACTAGCAGGCTTTGATGCTACAACTGTGGTTGGGTCCCAGTCTGGGTAAATTAATCGATGAAGACCTTGATTTGTTAACGAGTATGTATTTCCGTTTACATATACAGTTGAGTTTATTTCTAATAAATTTACGTTTACTCCGTTAACATCAAACAGATAAGGTTTGTCAACCACATAAAAATTATCAACATCAGCAGGTGTGAGTTTTTCTAGATAGTTTTTTATAACATGCGCCTGTTTGGCAAGCAGTTCAGGACACTCAGGGCTCCAGTAGAAAAACTCATCGTGCTCCCATTCTCGTCCCAATCGTTGCGTTCTTGCACTTACACATCCATCAAACCCATCTTTAAAATTGAAATAAAACTTGTTGCCTTCTAGCGTTACTTGCGGTTTTTCCAATGCCCAAAGGAAACAAACATCAAACCCTTGATCAATGAGATTTTTAAAGTGTGGTATTTTTTCTCGCATGTATGTTCTGGCTAAAGCGCCGGGTGCTACATACGTATTGGCATGATAATAATTGTCCCATTTGTTGTTGACATCGCTGTATAATGTTGTCATTAGATCAGTAAGATCAATTACTGTGTGTTTGGTATTTTTATACAAGGGATTTGTTTCAAGTATTTTTTGTGTGGTAGGTATACTTGTTTCAAAAACCTCTTGATTCATGTTTGTGGTGCGATCGTCTTTGGAACCTTTCATGCTGTGATATTGTGCAATTTCATCAATGAAAATGTTGTTCTTTACAAAACTCATAAGCACGTTGTGGCTATCGGCTCCACCGCTATACCATAGTACCAGGTAGTTGTATTTTTCCCGTAATTGTCGAGCTCGTTCTGCATAATAATGCTCAAGACTCAGCAGAGGTTCTATGTGCCAAGGATACCTACTGAATTTGTCAGCATTAAAATTCCAAATCACAGGTTGTTTGACTACAGCCGCATATTCCAGTGCTTCTAGTTTGCTGTATGTTTTTAGATCACCAACTTGAAAAAATCCAAATTGATCCTTGTTAATCATTGCTAAGTTTTACCTTACTTAAAATTTTCTTAAATTCCTGGGTTTGTGTAACAAAGAACTGATCATTGTGAATAGAATCAATGTCGGTAAGATGAACGCTCTTAAGTTGTGTTTGAATTGTTGGATTTTTTAATGTTTGCGACATGGCTTTTTTAAAAATTGTCAGATCGCTAGATGTAATCACTCGATTGGCTGCAACGACCACCCAGTTATTAACATTAAAACTTTGAAATTTTACGTCAGTGTAATTTGGAACTCCGGGTAGATCGGGGATTTTTGTATTCCCAAAAATCAGCAATGGTCGAAGTTGTTGGGTGTCAATGAACTGTTTATACCCACTGTAGAAATCTGATCCAAAGACTATGTGTCCACCTAACAAATCGTTAGTAACCAATGTCCCAGCTTTGTAAGGAATGTTGGTGGCTGAACAGCCAAGATTCATAAGTGTGATCTCAGCTACAATATGCCCTGCAGAACCAATCCCACCATGCCCATAATTGAGTTTATTTTGATGACATTGTGTTTGGAGATCTTTAATTGTTTTGATATTGCTAGTGGCATTTACAGCTATAATTGATGTCTGGTTGCCAATAAAACTGACCAATCGAAAATCAACAGCTGGATTGTATTGAGCAGACTGATTGATAAGTGGTGCAGTAACTATAGCACTTGATGTTAGCACAAATTGTGCTTGCGAATTATTAGCAACATGGGCATTGCCAATCATGCTACCAGCACCTGGCTTGTAAACTAGCACTGGATAAAGCCCATTATCCGCCAACTCACTGCGCAACTGAGGTAACAAAATTTGTGCAATAACGTCAGTGGCACCCCCTGGAGCAAAAGGTATTATAACTTCAACGGTTTTAGTTGCAGAAAATGCATTGGTACAGATTAGCAGTACTATCAAAAAATATTTACGTATCATCATTTACAGGTATCCATCCCAGTTTAAAAAAGTCTTCCTGAATTTCTTGTGTGACTGTACCTTCAGACACAAAAGTTAACGGAGGCTCATAATCGATGCCTTGTTCTCCACGAATGCCCGAACAGTACCAATCAATGTAGTCACCCTGTTCACGCATGTCAGCCACAATGCCACCAGCATAGCGCCAACTGCAACCCCAGTGCTCGCCCTTCAACAAGGGCCATACTTCATTCTTCTGCCAGTCTTGATTGCACAAGGCTGCGTAGATGTTTTGAGCGTAGGCTTCCGAGGCTTTGGCTTTGTCGCAAATCCACTTGGTGCTACGCAAATCATATTCCAGATTGCTTTCTTTCCACTTTTCCTCGGCTTCGCGTTGAGCCTGGTGCTCAGCCACCATCTGCTCAATCTTCAAGGCATGCTGTACATCTTCGTCAGTGGCAGGATCCTGCCCTGCCTCAACGGCATCTTCAATACTGCATTGACTTCTAAAGGTTCCGCGTTGTGGACTTTTGTTCATAATGTTTGGTACCAGAGACGGGACTCGAACCCGTATGCCCTTGCGAGCGGCAGATTTTAAGTCTGCTGTGTATACCATTCCACCACTCTGGCAATTGTTAGATAAGTTGTTATTGTAACTGATTTGACGGACAGATGTCAACCACTAGGTGAATTCGATCACCTTTTCCTGTATTGACTGCGGTATGAGGCAGCATGGTGTTTGACTTGTAAAAAAATCCATCAGCAGGAATATGATATCCAACACCAGAAAAGTTTTCAAGATCGGCCACAGAAGAATATTGTGAATTGGGTTGCCAGCCTGTGATGTTATAAAAAAATACACCAGGATTTGTTCGAATTGCCAAATGGAATCGTTGCTCATTATCTGCATGACTGCGTAAACATTGCAACGGTCTTAGATTGCTTAGTCGAACTCTTCCTGATTGAAAATCATATGTTTTTTCCAGTCTTCTTACTAGTTTTCTTATGTACTTTGGAACTTCTGCATTCCATATTGTATACTCACGTTGATTTATCAGTGTCGTTCCGGTATTTTCATCGACTATTCTACCGCTTAGTCCGCCCCATTTTTCTGCATGGGGAGTAGAAGATGTTCTTTTTAAATTTATTGAAATTGTTTTTAACTCAATTGGGGTTGTAGGCAAATCTGGCCACCATGTATACTGCAATATCTGCTTTAGTGATACGTCGAGATCATCAAGGTTACCTAACACATTTGTTTTTGTTAAAAAATTTTCATTTGGATTAAACTGCATAAGAATATTTATACAAACGGTTTTGGTACCCCGAGCCCCAAAGTTGCATACATGTCAATTATACGGTCTTTGTATCTTTGTGCATACTCTTCGTGAAAATATGGTTGATAAGTATGATCAAGAACTTTGTTGTAACTGCTGGCACTTCGGAGTAGTAATCGAGTGGCCACATCTCCTAGGCGCCTGTGCAAGGTGATTGAATTGTCAAATATCAAAAGATCGCCATTGTCTTGATACCAATGATCGTATACGTGCGGTTCTTTAAACAGTTCCATGCCCAACCACTGCAAAAATTTATCACTTTCTTCCAAGCTCATTCCATGCACTTTGCCCACTGTGTGTGGAGAGTAATGCAGTCCTTTAATGCCACCTGGACTTTGAATCACCAATGGCAGCACAGATGGTTCTGGAGCGAAATTCTTTTTCATCATGCGACTTTGTGCTGGATGCAGTCCAGTACTCAATCGATCAGCAAAAAAATCATGGTCTAGAAACATCTCATCTAGCTCACTACGAAAACTTTCGCTTTGTTGTTGATACCAATTGGCGGTTACACAAAATCCTGTGCTGGTATTTTTAACATGTGAAATAGCCAACAACATCACGCCAGGATTGTTGACCAATTGGCCAGATTCGTTACTGTGCCAATTCAAATCACCTTCGGGAAAGATGCCCATGTGTCTACCATCTGGGTATCTACGTCCTGTGACCCGTTGAACATTGGGCACATGGGTAATATCGGCAATTTCTTTAAGAATAGCAGAATCTTCTTCGTCGGCTACTTCTTTAACGCGACGAATTGCATCACCATGTGGATCAGGATGATCAAAGTCTAGATTGATATTGTATTTTTTTAAAAAACTATAAGAACTACAATTAAGTGCTGGCCCCCACAACGAACTGAGACGCAGGTATCTGTTTGGAATAATTTTAGTTTTTCTAAAAATAGTCACGCACCCTTTAACATGTATACGGCCCCATTCCAGCCATTCATCATCGTGCATGTTTTCAAAATCTACGCCATCCACATAGATGCCGAGGTCTCCAAATCCGGGGATTTTTGTTACTGTTGCCATTGTGTTTCCTTGTGTTATTATTTAACAACTGGTCCGGCGTGCAAGAATCGAACTCACATTCAAGAGGTAGAAGCTCTTTGTATTATCCATTATACTAACGCCAGGTATTTGGTGGGCCGACTAGGAATTGAACCTAGACTCAATGAATTATGAGTTCACTGCTTTACCATTAAGCTATCGGCCCAGTGCTACATTGTAGCAGGAAAACTATTTAGTGTCAACTGTGCCGTCAGCCAGGTGGTCTTGTTTGATTTCAGTGACCGGATGCCCTAAAATGTGTGCCACTGAATTTTTGTAAGCAATGCGTTTGTTGTTGTGATCTCTAATGGCAATGGCCCGCCGTCCAATTTCTTGCAGGCTCAGCATCTGTTCCACTCCGCTTTTGAGCTGCCATTCCAAATCCCAGATGGCATGATGGATATCAGTCATGGCTTGAATGGCAGCATCAAGTTCGGCACTTTGCGGCAATTGATTGAGCTTGGCTTCATACCAATCAAGTTCAATTTGATTTGCTCCTTGAGTGCGAGCGTGTTTGACTCTGGCAATGCAGAGTCGGTCGATTAGTTCTAATACTGGAAGGAATTCCATAGCATACCCTTTCTTTTTGTATAATGAATTATACAAAAATGCGAAGTATTTGTCAACCTTCCATTTCCTGAATTAGCAGGTGTGCAAATTGCTGGCAGAATACCACAAACCAAAGTTCTGTCATTGCTTCTTCCGGGGCACCAGCGGCCCGCACAATGCGTTCAAGTTCAGTGTTCATAGCCACCTATGTGCAGTATATTGATTTAAGAAACGTTGACTTGAGTTATGAAATGGTAAATGTTTACTGCAAAAAGTTTTGTATGCTTGTTCCCATTTCTTTTGTACAGGTGCAGGTGCATGACAAGCCAAATAATGCAATTGCCCAAATATACGACCAATACTGATTTGATTTGGCTTCCAACCAGCCGGATACCATCGAGTGCGAGGTTGCCAGTTGTAGTTCGTCCAGAGACCCATTCGGCGTTCTTTTATCATGTACTTTTTAGATATTGGTTGTGGTCTAAATTTGTTCAACTTGTTATTCCTAATGTTTTACGACCTTCGGTCAGATAGTCTTTGTTGATTTTAGTCTTGTACCTGTGGCAACAACTGCATAAGGTTTGCAGGTTAGCAGGCCTATTGTCAGAAGGATCGCCGTTTTTATGATCTACTTCTAACATGCCATCCCAAAAAATTGTGGTAGTACATTTAAACCCCAAAAATCCTGTAGTATTTTCACAGTGTTCTTTTCGATGTTTAAGACTTGGATGCCAGGTCTTTCTTTGATGTGCGGTACAAATAATCTTGCCATGTCTTACACGCCACTTCCAGGTGCCATCATCGTACTCATATTCAAATTTGGCGTGATTCTTACAGCCGTCAATTTGACACATAGGCCGGTTGGCCCATGTTGTGACGCTACCTTCAATTGGTGTTCTGCTCATTCTTCAACTCCTTCGACTTTCTCTACAGGTTGGTTGGGAATATTATCTGCATCACCTTCTTGGGCCGGTACAAATCCCATGCCTAACATTGTTTCAGTTTCAAAAGGCGTGCAGTGCGGACGGAACACAAACAGTCTACAAGTGAGATTATCCTGGCTGTAGTAGATCCTGTACCGAACCTGTTCCACACCCAAAGCATCAGCCAGTTCCTGCGATGAGAATGTTTCGGGCCAAGACTCGGTCACACTGGCACGAGTCTTTTCAAAGTAGAAATCCTGCATGTGCTGTATGGCCGCTGCCTTGGCGTCCGCTAACATTTGCTCACACCATGCAATCTTGCGGTCCAGCATTTCTGTTGTGATTTCATTGGTCATTCTTCAACTCCTGATTCAAAACACCCGTATCCTGCTTGGTGTTCCCAAGTCAGTAATCCTGCTCTTGGGCTATCAGGATTGGCACATACACCCCA
>Ga0214919_10010435_pt1 | contig 11765 bp, 13 predicted proteins | sample LL1503_MetaG_FD_177994 | JGI IMG/M metagenome (GOLD analysis project Ga0214919, IMG submission 177994) | Freshwater microbial communities from Lake Lanier, Atlanta, Georgia, United States - LL-1503 | ecosystem: Environmental > Aquatic > Freshwater > Lake | place: USA: Georgia | collected...
AATCAAAGGCATTAAAATGAATCAAGAAAATAATACCAAAGAAAATGTTGACTATAAATCAATTGGGCAAATTGTGTTTGTTATTTCCGCAGTGCTTCTTGCTTATTTTTTGTTTTTTTTCGATACTAGTATTTCTGTGGGATCTGGATATAGAGTCAATAATTTAGGTTTGATGCAGGACAAACAAAACTATATAATTTTTTCTTCAGTACTACTTTTAATCGGTATTTTTTTATATTTAAAAGATTATTCAAGTAAAGATAATGTTGTATTAGAGTCCAGTCCTAAAGAACCTTTGAAGAGTTCATATGATAAAGAAAAAGATTTAAATTCAGATGCATACAAAATATTTTTAGTCGCTAAATATAAATTAAGAAAAAATGATGTTTTAAATAAATATGAATTCAATGATCAACTTTTTGATAATGTTAATTTTGCATTAGAACATGTTCATCAAATTGAAATTTCAAATGATAAATTTGTAAATGAAAATAATTTTTTAAAAAAGAAACAAGAAGAAGAAGTATTATCTAAAATTTCAAATAAAGATGAGCAGTACATAGAATTTTTATCTAAAAAGGGATACAAATTAGATGAAAGAATTATTGCAAATGGAACAATAGTTTGGAAATTTAGTTCAAAAACTGGTAATGGATCTTTTGAATTTAATAAAATTGAAGATTTAATCAGTTTTGCAGATAATTTTAAATGAATAATTTTATTAAATTATAAAAATTTTAGCGGTAAATTAATTTTCAATTTTATAATAATTAAAAATATGTATAAAAAATTTCAAAACTATATCTTAATTTTAGTAAAAATAATTCTAACCACCTTTTTTGCTGCATCTTGTATGCTTTTAATTGTAGGATGTAAAAAACCTGAGATAGATATTAAAAATTTACCTTTAATTAATGAGTCAGAAATTAATAATCAACATTCTAATAATATAAAAAATAATTCTACTGGTGGATTAGACATAGAACTATTAAATATCGATTCAAATAGTACGCCTGGTATTTGTAATTTTTATTTTGAAATTAAGAATAATACTGATTTAAATATTACAGGAATTTATCTAACTGGACTCATGAAAGACAAAAGTGGAGTTGTTCTTGGAACAATTAGTCAAGGAAATATTATTGGTCGAATTAAGATGGGTGGAGAAGTCACTGCAGAATATGTTGCTTTAAGTTGTAAAGAGATATCAGATTTGGCAAAATTACAATTAACTATAAGTATCGTTGAAGTTGATGGGCAACTTTATTTAGGGGGCAGTGATAAATTCTTATCAGGCATTCGAAAGAGCAGGGTTCAAGGTATTGAAATCGATTTAAAATGAGTTTTAATTTACTAAAGTTTAAATATACTCAATCATTCATCCGCAGTCTGGACTAATGAAGTCTGGGTATTTTGGATTCAGTTGGACTTTTTTGTTCTTCGGTTGGTTCGTGCCTATCTTTCGTGGCGAGTTGCTCGTTGCACTTCTGCATCTTGCAATCACGGTTGTCACATTTGGTATTTGGCAAGTCATCATTGCATTTCTTTACAACAAACAGTACATGACACGTATGTTGGAGAAGGGGTATGTTCTCAACGACTCGGAAGAGATCAATGAGGCAGCAAGAGTCAAACTTGGCATTGCTAAAGTGTGATGCAACTTCTGCGTGAAAACGGAATGGGCATCAAGCAGATTGCGAAAGAGGTTGGGGTCGGAGTAGGAACTGTTTATTCAGTAATTTGATTTTTAATCTACTGCTCGACTGAAGCAAAAATTTACAACTAAAGATAGAAAGATGAAATCGCTATGAAAAAAAAGTTATTTTTTATATTGCCAATACTCTTCTTGTTTATTTTGACTAGTTGTTCTAATCAACCAAAAAATAAAGACGAACTTGATTCTCAAAAGAAAGACATTCTACTTTTCGACTATAAAAATACTATCAATGCTCTTAATAACCATGTTATGGGGACTCCACCACGATGGCAGTTAGTAATGTCACAGGAATACAATAATTATGTTAAGGAGATAAACAATATTTGTAATAAATCTGGAGTATCTAAAGAAAATTTGAATATGATTAACTATCTAATTGAAAAAAAAGGAGATGCTAATCAATGTATTAAAGGACACGAGAATGTGTACGGTAATAATTCTCAATTTTTTAGAGATGACTTGCAATATGCTCTTAATCAAAAAAGTGGAGCAACTGCAGATTCCTGCTTCCCAAGATATGATTTATCAAGTTTTAAGAACGCAAAAAGTAGAGCAGGTTATAGTAACAATTGCACCGCTGCCATTGATGAATTAACAAATTCAACAACTCATATGTTTAATAATGTAAAAATTAGTTCAGTTTTAAAAGAACATGACAAAGAGTTAATAAAAATACTAATTAATAAAGAACAGAGTGTCAAGCAAGAGCGAATGTTGAATGAAAAGAAAAATATGGACGCATTCAATGACATTAGAAAAAAAGAACAAGATAATAAAAATCGGCAAAGAGAACAATGTTTAAGTAATGGAGCAATCGGCATTTGTCAATCATCTAGTCAAAATAATTTGCAAAACATTTGTACAACAGATGCAAATCCATTTTCTGCGCTGGCAAATAGTCTAAATGAATATTGTTATATTACAGACCAATTCAATATATCTTCAAAAATGGAGGTTAGAAATAATACCAATAAGACAATTAAAGATATTGTTTTTAGTTGCCAGCAACAAGCAAGAAGCGGAACGGTATTGATTAATAATAATTTAACAATTTATGATGTTTGGAATTCAAATCAATCTAAAATTATTTCATTGAAATTTTTGAAACATCAGCAAGTTGAATCTATGACATGCAAAGCAGTTAGTTGGAAATAATTTATTTAATTACTCAAATTTGTGAAAAATAATTAACAATATTTGAGTTATTAAAAACTCCATCGTAGAACTAAGCAAAATCTAATTGACTTTTATAAAAAGAATTTAAATATGAAATTGAAATACATTTCTGGAATTGGAGCATCGCTTACAACTGCCCCTTTATTATTAGCATTAATTGGTAGAGTTGACTCGAGTGGATCTCATTTTGGTTCTTTACAAAATCCAATTCCTTGCTGGTTTTTAAAAACTTATGGTGTGCCTTGTGCCTCTTGTGGACTTACCAGAGGTTGGATTTGTGTTGCACACGGAGACATTGAAACTGCATTAAATTTTAACCCGCATGCTCTCACGACATTCCTCACAGTATCTGTAATATCATTATTATTATGGACAATTACATTTAAAAATTTATCAAATAAAAACGTCTTTATTTTATATATTTTAATAGTAGTATTATTTTTCAATGCATGGATTCCAATAATACAGAAGAACTTATATCTTTATAAATTGTATGGAATTTCTATATGGTAGATAATACTCAAAGCAATGAAAATTTTAATATCACAATAGGGTGGATAAAGTTAATAAACTTGATATGGTTGCTAGGTCTATTCATTGCTGGTAGTGCTGCGGTAGGCATTGGAATTTATTACGTACTTTTTTTAATTCTAGGTGCAATTTGTTTGGTCACTTGTCCGTGCATTGGCATGGGAATAATAGGGGGAACCATTGGACTGTGGGTTATTTTAATAACAACTGCATTTGGAGTAATATTTTATACTGCTGCTATCGCATCTCTAGTTGGAATTATTACCCCGATATTCTTATTATTTAACAGAGATCGTAGGACTGTAATTGTAGTTGCTATTTACTTTTTTATACATTTATTCATAGGATCAAGTATATATAAAAATGGTGGATATGATGTCGTTTTCAGTAAAAAACTACCGACAGTAGAAGAATTACAAGACTTAATGAAATTTCAAAAAAAGAAAGATTTGAATTTTGAAATATTTAATAAAGATAAAGAAAATAAAGAAAATAAAGAAAATAAAGAAAAAATAAAAGATGGGAAGCAAGTAAATATCTTAAATGATCAAGATCTTAAATCAAAATTTGAATCAAAATATTTTCAAATCAAAGAAGAATTTATTTCAAAAATTAGTGATTCTAATAAAAATCTTGCGATAAGTCTTGCTTTTAGAACTCTTTACGATGATCAGGTATTTAAAAATTTTAATAAATATGAATCAAAAATACGAATTGAGATGCTCGATCTCTTAAACGCTATGTCTGAAAAAGAAATTGCAGATCCAGATTTTAGAAAAATCTTATCCGAATTGTTGAAAAAAATACTAAATGAACAACTCGAAAAGTATGCCGATTTTGGTGGAGTTGAAGAAGTTTTCATAACATCATTTGAAATTAGATCAGGAGGAGGAACTCGGGAAAAAAAAGGGCAACTTGAAACTTCAAATAAAAGCAGCGATACTTTTGGAGTTTTTGGAAATCAAGATTTTAATGTGTTGATTGCATCTGCCTTTTCGGGTGATTCTGGAAAAATAGAAAGCATCTTTGGCAAATACAAAATGCAACCGCAACCTGAACGAGGTGATCGTCCTGTCGCTCGAAAATTAAATTCACAGGGACTAGTTGCGTTTAATGGAGGTAACTTCTCAAGTGCTGCTAGTTTTTTTCAGCAAGGCGTCAAAGCGGATCAATCGGACCCTGAGTTGATCAACAACTACGCATATGCATTGTTGAAGAATGGACAATACACAGAAAGTGTCGCTGCGCTGGAAAAGACTCTTTCAATTGCTGTAGATCGTTCCGCTGCTTGGTTCAATCTTTATGATTTGTTAGCACAACAGAATGCTGATTCTTCTGCGGTTTGTGGTTCTTTGGTTCTGGGTCTTAAATTTGCAAAAAATCCAACTAATTCGATTGCATACATTGAAGATCAATTGTCTAAAGAGACTGATACTAATCTATCGAATTCAAAAAGACAAGCACTTGAATGCGCAAAGAGTAAACGCTGATTTTTTTTAATTACTTGTTATTGAAAACAATTAAGGACGGTTGAAATGACAATGTTTTTAAAGACTGGTGAGCATCTATCAATTGAAAATCCTACCGTTGAGCAATTTTCTCAGATTTTTAGTAATCTCAAAAAAGAATCTTATTGTCTTTCAGAAGACAGGAGAGTTGGAAGCACATATAGCGAGCATGCCAAAAATTTATTAAATATTAAAAGAAAAACAGTAACCACCTATCAAGTTTCAGTTCAAGAACACAAATCAGGAACTGAAGCAGAATTTAAAACATTGGTATCAACTGTTGATTTAAGCAATGCAGTAAAGATTGCCCATACCTACTCATTAAATGATGAGTCATGGAGAGGGATGAGTGAGTGGCAGGAAAGTGAAGAATCCCTTTTTGGTATATTTAAAGGATTCCTTGAGATAGTTGTTAAACCCTCAAAATGGGCAATAATTTCTTTCATAGTAGTTATTTTTTTAGGTGTAGGTGTTTTTTTAGTCTTAAAGAATAATTTCTCAATCTCCGGTTACTTCAAATCTCAAAATTCTTTAGAAAAAACTGGAGGTCGTGAATATATTATTGGCGATGTTGTTCAAAACAAGTCCTTTGCATACAGAGTAAATGGAATTCAATTTTCAAATAGAGTCGGAAATTTATTTATAGGTCAAGATGCTGGAGAAGGAAATAAATTTTTAATTATTGATGTAGAGATTAAAAATATTGACACAGAATCTAGGATGATTGATGAAGGAGAGGTTCGTACCTCTTATAACGGAAAATGGTTAAAATTTGAAAGTCCTGAACCTGTACTTAGCGACGACTTTATTACTTTTGATGTATTGAATCCACTCATATCGGTTAGGGGTAAGGTTGCATTTAAAGTTCCAGCACAACTAGAGGGACCTTTTTATTGGATCCCCCCAAGAACAAACGGTCGAATTAAACTTACAACACAAAGAGATGATTCAGCGCAGATGCAAAATAAGAAAAAATGAAGATTTAGGTAAACGCTGATTTTTTTAAGTACTTGTTTTCCGAACCCTTCAAATCACACATTCCTCCACTCGAGGAAATGTGTGGATCTTGAGCAGACTTACTGAACCCATTGCAAGTTCAGTTCTTCACTTCAAACATCATCACAACAACATCATTTTTCAGTCGAAGTTGTTTCTTGACTGATGCACAAAGATTGTTGAGTTCAGTCGTTGTGATGTTGTCTTTGTTCTTGTGCGAGAACTCAGTCGTTAACAAAGACTTCTTGGCAAGTGATGCAATGTCTTTATCGTTCATGTTGAGTACCATGTCTTCATGAAAAAAGAATCAAAACCCATTCCCGATTGGCGCAAGGAACTGGATCTATTCGCAGACTTAGAATGTCTTGAGAACGAAGAAATGTGGGCATCTAGAGTCATCGATGAACACTCACGCAAACAATCTATTCTTGGTGTAATTGTTCAACTCACGCATCAAGATGATTCGGCAAAAAGTTGATTTCTTCAAGTTGTAACTAGCAGCAACTCTTTGGAGATTATCTTGAAACTCTTTTGGAATTCTTAAATGGAGTTCTTTGTCAAGATTCGGTAGTGTTGGTGTTGGTGTTGGATTCATATCGGTATTGGTTTCTTTCATAGGATTAGGTTTAGGTGGTTTCTTGGGTGGCGCAGGAACCAATGGATTCATAGGTCTCAGTTGCCCCTACACAATGTATTTATATAGTTAATCATCTTCACTTCGTTCAGATGATGCATTCGCAACTCTTAGTGCAATCTATCTGGAAAGGATAGGAAGTCTGGATACTTGGCATACATCTTGGACGCATATAACAAGCACATGGGATCACATTCACGAACATGGGAACTCATTACTTTGGTAGAGAACTTGTTTGATGCAAGAGTGTTCTCACCGATTAGCGACTGCATTCTGTCAAGTGTGTCTGCATGAATCGCAAGAATTGCATGATGATGAAGTCGTGCTGAGAATCGACTCTTCTGCATGTAAGTCTGTGAACTAACTCTTGACTCATGTTCATCTAAAAATACATAACAAATCGGTTGCAATTCACGATACTTAATTCTTTGAACATTCTTAGTGTTCAAGAGAAAAGGCAGAAAATACTTGGTGAAGAAGTGGATGAAGAAGTCATTCGTATTCTTTGGTGAGTAGGAATAGTCTTCAAATGGTTTATAGGTCAAGGTAAGGTGGAATAAGTGTCTATTGGATTGGTATTTGAGGTCATGGAAATATTTGGTAAGTTCTAATCTCATTTGTTGATTTTTAGATAAGTCTTTAATGGAGGTAGCAGACTTGGATAGATAATGTATCCAGTCAGATGATGTATTGTTTCTTACAGAATTAGACAGGAATGATTGTGAATCTTGATGATTCTTTATTGATGATGCTTGTTGTGATGTATTCATGTGTTTCAAGTGTTATGTCAGTAGTAGTATTGAGAAGACAAAGGATCTCTATTTGCATAGATTTCTCAATGCATTCTCAATAATGTTTTTAACGATTTAAGGCAAGAATCAGCGTACTAAGGTGAATATCAGCGCATATTGCATCTTCTTGCAGTACATATTTAGTAAATTTACTTTTTAGCAGTTAAACGTGCCAATTCAATTTGTAATTTTTTATGCTTAGCATTATATCTTCTTACAAATGATTTTATATCTCTATTGAGATAATCATTAGCGCTACTCAAATTGTGTAACCCAATATCTGAATTTATTACCCCTTGAAAAATACCTTGATATAATATTCTATCAATATAATGATTTAGATAGATAATATTCAAGAGAAATGTCTTTCTACATTCTAACTCAAAATACTCATTGCTTAAAAATTTAAACTCATTTTTTTTGTTTAGAAATTGTTGTATCATTTCATCACGTATTTCATATTTATCTTTTTGTTCATTCATAAAAATAACTTCTTAATTGCACTCTTCGTGCATGTTTGTTTAATAAAATAACTAATTGATTTCTCAACTAATTAAATTAATTATATCACAAAGTAGTACCTAAGTACTACATAATATGCTTTTTAAGGACTTGTCCGAAGACTGCATTACTGTCCGTTTTGGAGATTTTTTATGGTTAGAAAAGTAATTGAAATTGCAAAGAGAAAATATATTGCTTCACCGCAGATATATCGACTTTGGTTTGAGTTCTACAAAATTGCACTAAAAAGCAAAGATAAGGAAGTTATCTCTGCATTAAAGAAATCAAAGAACTTTTATGCAAGTTGGGGCATAGATACAGAGATTCATTTTGATGACTGGTGGAAGGAGAAGCAGCATCTCTTTTATGAAACTAAAAAAATCAAGTTGATTAAAGGAAATCAACCGATTACTGATGCATCGCACTTAGTGATTTCATTTCCCAAAGATATATCTTTAGAAGTTCTGATGAAGGAATTTCAAGAGAGAGTTGTACCTGAACTTGAAAAACGAAAAAATCGTACAAAGATAACTGAACATAGATATGCACCTACTGAAGTGCAAGGAGTTAAACAAGATAGTTTGAGACTTTATTTTGAACTCTACGAGAAAGTATTCAGTAAAGAGAAATTAAAAGGTGTGGATCAATACAAGGCAGTTCAGAGTCATTTTTTAGATAGGTTCAAAAAGAAACCTAACGAAATACCCGAATACTTTAGTGATTACGATGACAATGAAGAAAGAATTGAAAGTTCAATGCGTAATGTTCGCAGATACAAGAAAAAGTGTTTGCAGTTAATTCTCAATGTTGCAAATGGTGAATTTCCAGGAAAGTATTAATTACTTCACCAATGCTAGACATTGATTCTTTGAGTCACTTGCCTTGATGCTGTAACAGTAACTCTTCTGATTCTTGACTTGTGCGAGACACAGATTCTTTGAGTCTGATTCACGAATTGAGTAACAGTATGAGTCTTGATGTTTTGCAAGTGCAAGACATGAGTTCTTGGCATCTGAGTTCTTGATGGAGTAGCAATGTGACTCGTTCGCAAAAGATGCAATCGGTAATACAGTAAAAAAAATGAATATTAAAAATTTCATTACGAACTTTAATTTCTGATGTTGTTCGACTTGATGCCTAGCAAATAGTCACTAATTAGAAAAAGAAAACATGCGACTAATGTAATTATTACGAACATTTGAAGTGTTTCTTTTTTGTCTTGCATTAAAGATGCGATGTTTCGTCTGTAAAAGACAAACAGCATGATGAGTGCAATCAAGACATAGAAAGGTTCAAGATTCATCGCAAGTCCTCATAGTTGCCCTTGTACGGGATGACATGTCGCACACCACCCCCGCTATTTCACCAATGCTAGACATTGATTTGTGCTTTAAGAAGTTGATTGATTAATGGCATTTTGATTTCATGTCCAAGAGTTGCTTTTTTTAAAGGAAATGATTTCCTGTCTCAATCGTTCTTTGGAAAAGATATCCATTGCACCACCGCTTAGCATACTTGCAAAAAAATACTGCTTCCCGTTGTACGCCAGCGATGTGTGCGTCTCATTGCCGCTTGAGATTCGATGGTGAATAGTTCTCGATGCAAGTGCGTTTGGCACGACAACAATTTTTGATTTTATTTTTTCAATCGCCGCAAAAAAAAGTTCAATTTGTTTTTCTCCAAATTCAGTCATGCCATGTTTCTTGAAAATAAATTTCATGCCTTCATCTTGATTTGTTGAACGCAATAAAAATAAATCTAAATGTGTCCATGAATTGAATTCGCAACTTGAGACAAACTTTTTTACTGCCATGAAGTATCTGTTATCAAGTTCTCTAGCATGCTTCTCCATTTTTATAATGAATGGTTGTCTTTGTTCTAATTGTTCTTCATTCCATGCAAATAGTTCTTCTGCTGAGTAGTTGCCGAATGCTGCTCTGTCTTCTAATTGCTGATTGATCCATTTCAAGTCGTGTGACGGATTGATGCCAACTACAAGGACTTCTGCATCAGTTTGAATTTCGGGAATTAACAACGGCATTAATTCTTGTTTTGGAGTCGTGTTTCTCCAAATTTCAAGTGCTTCGCAGTTGTACCAATCATTGAATTGAGTCATGTCTGCCAATCCAACTCAAGAATCACGAAATCTTGCCAACTTGGGTACATCTTGCGTAATGCTTGAAGAGCGGCACTCTCTGTGTTGCCGTATACCTGAGTTGTGACAGAGTTTGTTACTCGGTGACTTGGAATGCCCTTTGGGGAGTACTGAAACTTGATTTTTGCACGATGCCAAGTAGTCATTTGGAGTGTCTCCTGTTCGTTTCTACTGTTTCAATCGTTAAGTCGCATTGAATCTATTGCTGAACCGATTTAGAACTTGTCCTAGTTGATTTGGATGCAGTTCCTACTGTCTTTTTAGCAGACTTTTTCTCTGGTGTCGTCTTTTCTGTGAATCCATGCAACTGTTGTCGCACTTGATTGGTAGTCAGGTGTGCAGCATAGAACTTGTCAATCATTGCCTGAGATGTTCTCGCATTTCTCGCAAGGGCGAGGGTGTTTACGTTCCCGTTTATCAGTCGCATCATGATTGAGGTGTGTCTTAGACTGTAAAGAGTGGGATTTTTGTCAGTCTTTTCTGCAATCTTCGTTTCTGCAACGATTCGTTTAAATTGTTTTGCAATGACGCTCATTGCCTTGTCCCTGTCTTTGTAATCAGGGAAAAACACAAAGTCACTCAGTTTTGGACTTTGGTTTGATTCATTCTTAAGTTCAATCAACTTTTCATAGATGAAGACTGAGACAGGCATTGCTTGAACTGCATTTGCGTTGGTCTTGGTGGCAGGGTGATTCAACTCTAACCAGGAGGAGTCACCATCCTTCTTTTGCACGATGTGTTTGTGTTTCAGCACCCTTAAGTCTGAGGGTCTGATGAATGAGTTGACCATGAACTGAATTAGGTACTTCATCTCTAGAGTTAGTGGCACTCCTTGGACTACAACATTGGAGGCAGCAAGATTTTCTGCCTTTTTAACGAGGTCATCGTATTCGGCAGTCGTGAAATAGTCTCTTTTTAAGGAAGTCTGCAACTTTCCAGTAATTCGGGGAAACACAGGCAAATTCGTCATCAAGTCGTTTGCGATGGCAAAACGCATGATTTTTCGCAAAACGATGGTGTGGTGTTTGACGGTTGCGGGTTTGATGCCTGTATTGAGGAGTTTGTCGATGAACTGACTGATTTGTGCATTGGTGATGGTGTCAATCTCTTGTTGATTGAACTCATTCAGGATGTGTTGCGTGTATCGGTTGTAGTCGGACTTGTAGGTGGAGGTATTGGAGTTCTTCTCGGTTGATTTGAAGAACAGTTGTCCAACGACTGCGAACTGTTTTCTGTTGTCACTTGACTTGGTGATGACTGAGGACAGAAGGGTGTCTTTGTAGAACTGAGTGGCAAACTTCTTTGCGTCTTTAAGAGACTCAGTTTTCGTTGTCTTAATTTTGTATTTGCCGTTGAAGTAGCAGCGCACCCAGTAGTAGCGAGAAGCAGCACTTTTGTACAGAGTCAAAGTGGTTGGATAACCACTGACATGGTGCATGGATTCTTTGATGGGGGTGAGTCGATTCATTCCAGAAGTGTCTGGAGTGGGTTTGGGAGTGGTTTTTCGACTCAAAATCAGGTCTAAAAGTGGGGTGTGACTTTTATACTGACTTTTATACTTTTCGTCAATGGTCTCTGGGAAGGCGCATGGATGCTAGGTTTGGAGAGAAATATGAATACTTAAAATGTACTTTTAATCCGTTGGTCGCGAGTTCGAATCTCGCCCGACCCACCAAATACTCAAACCTCTCTTAAAAACCCCGCAAAGCTTGCTCTGTGGGGTTTTTTCTTGCCTGTGGCCTAATCCCTGTTAAGC